>OKVI01000058.1_pt1 | contig 145965 bp, 104 predicted proteins | sample 1607001 | NCBI WGS metagenome assembly OKVI01 (sample SAMN03281018, study PRJEB24777) | human gut metagenome | isolation source: fecal sample PR128 from 1 month old male Malay infant, vaginal delivered...
TGCTGCCTCCCGTAGGAGTCTGGGCCGTATCTCAGTCCCAATGTGGCCGGTCGCCCTCTCAGGCCGGCTACCCGTCGTAGGCTCGGTGGGCCGTTACCCCGCCGACTACCTGATAGGACGCGACCCCATCCCATACCGATGAAATCTTTCCCGACACCCCATGCGAGGAGTCGGAGCATCCGGCATTACCACCCGTTTCCAGGAGCTATTCCGGTGTATGGGGCAGGTCGGTCACGCATTACTCACCCGTTCGCCACTCTCACCACCAAGCAAGCTTGATGGATCCCGTTCGACTTGCATGTGTTAAGCACGCCGCCAGCGTTCATCCTGAGCCAGAATCGAACCCTCCACAAAAAAACTTTGCAGAAAGCCAACATGTGACTCTCAAAAACAAGAAAATTGACGATCGCCTTATAAGGAAAGGCGCATCGCACGAAAACCTCACCGTCCTTCAAGGCCTCCCGGCCACTCGCGAACGAGCGGACGATGAACTGGCAATCATTGACTATAAAGAAGTAGTACAAATACGCTCTTGAGTTCTCAAACCACCACCACACCAGCAGACCGTCCCGAACCTCAGGAGCGGAACCGCCGTGCTGAGCAGCGAGATGTAAACTTACACGTCCTTGCCGATCTACGCAAATCGACCTTCCGCAAACACCGTGTAAACCGTTGAAAAATAACGTATCTCTCGGCGTGTCGAAATCGCAGGAAAATCGAGTGATGAGCACCATTTCACAGCACAATCCCGCTGGAAAAACCTCAACATACCTCGCGACAGGTCAACATCCGGGCGTGTCGCACACGAGACGAACGAATGACAGAAAGGTACAAGACAAACAGCGGGCAAAACATCCAGCGGGAACAGACACAACACGACTACGCCTGACACACATCCAGCAACGTCAATTCGTCCGACCAACTTACGCCTTGCCACACAACCTGCGAGCGACTCCGTCTACCAGCGCTTGCCACAGCGCTTGCCACCATTGCCGGGCCTGCCACCGGCGCCCCACGGCCCGCGCCCCTCGGCATGCAGCACACCCAGATGATGCTTCATGGCGACCAGCATGATGTGCGTATCTTCCAAGCCAAGATGTCGTTCGCTTTTGGATGCATCCAACGCGCCCTGACGTTTGGCATACGCATCCAACGTATTGTTGCCGTGCGGATGCTCATCATCGGGAATCGACCCCTCATCCCAACGACGGCTCATCGGCAATGTGTCGATGATCGTGATATTGCCGGCACGATAGCTTTCCGCATATCCAGCGACGTTCAGCATGAAAAAGCTATGCTCGAACCGGGCGTTATGCGCAACATATGGCTGCTGTTCGAGTCGTTGCAGCAATCCGATCTGAGCTTCGGGCCATTCGTCGAACAGACGAAAGTCCGCGCTGGCGCGATCGCGCACGTCAATACCGGTAAGGTCGAGAATCAGAGGATTGCCAAGCAGCGCATTCTGCGCGGGAACGCCGAAGGAAAGACGTGCCTGGCCATATGCATCGCCGGTCTCGTAATAATCCTGTTCGTAGCGGTAGCCCGCGGGCTCGCCGGCAGGACGAGGCGAGATCATGTTCATGAATTCGAATCCGGCATCGATGATGTACACGCGAGCCGGATCCGTACCCGTAGTTTCGATATCAATGCCCATCACCGTGTCGACGTCACGGCCGGGAAGGTAGGCGTCACGCCAATCCGACTTTTTGTAATCCGCCAAACGTCGGTCCTGCGCGGCTTCCGCCGAGTCAGCGGAACCGCCAGCGGATCCGAGGGAGCCATAGTCGAACACCTTCGAGCCTCCCGGACTCGTCACCCCGCTCAAATTCGCGCGTGACATGGCGTAATCGCTGGCACGCTTCTGCTCACGTTCCGCGGCACGACGTTCGGCACGGCCATTGACGATCTGCGCGGTACGATCCTGAATATCGTTAAGATTCACGAGGCTTTCCGCTCCGGCAACAGACTGCAGCACGGGCACTATCACCCGCTCCCGCCGCTCTTCGGCAATCGTCCACAATCCCATCGCAACACCAATGCGCCGCAACACGGCAATTTCGTCGCACAACCTACGGTTCGCATAGGCGAGCGCGCGAGGCAAACGGTATGAAGCGATCAGACGGTCGAAATCCGTCATGAAGGTGGTATTGCATTGCGCGATGATGGATTCGAGCCGGTCACGGACCGCTAAATCCTTTTTCAGCAGATTATGCAACTGTTGAACGGATAGTACCGAATCCTGCATGGGATCCGTTTTCTCCGAGGTCGACGAAAACGTGGTATCCGCGGCATTCAGAACGGCGATCAGGTCGATGCCTTGGCTTTTGGCGGCTCCGATGCCGTGTTCCAAGTCGAGAGACATGACCCAATGCCAGTCGATGCGCTCATTGTCGGCGTTTTTCGGCATCGATGCCGACCATTGGCTGATGTCTTGTTTGGCTTCGGTAAGCCAGGAACGGCCCGTCTTTGCTTCGTTCATACTTTGCATGGTAGCCGAGAGGGGGCGCAGTACACGTCGGCGCGTACAAAAACCCATGATGCTTCTCGGATAGCGCAATCTTAAGTTTCTTGAGATTCGAAAGGTTATCTTGGGTTCGTTTTATTTCGTTGATTTTCGGTAAGAGAAAGAACAATGCTACGAAAAACGATTATGTTCACCAAGCATTCGTCGTCAGGATACGATCATGCGCGTTGCAGACGGAGCACGACGTCGCGTACGAAATCATTCCATCGCAACGCGAACGCCGATATTGTCGATAATGCTGCGAAATGCAAACATGGTTACGCTTATACGTGCGTCTGCCGTGGGGAGTGTGATGCGTGCGCGCGTTGCACTGGTTATGCGCATGGTGGTATGACGAAAAAATGACGGTATGACAAAAAGGGAGAGGCCTGTGGGCCTCTCCCCCTGCAGGATATTCCGCGGATTGCGCAACGATAGGATTCCGTGACAATCGGATTCCGCAGCGTTTTTCGCCGCGCATGTATGCGCTTTGCGGCGTGCGCTCCTGGTTTACAGTTCGAATCCGAGTTCGGCGGCGGCTTCGGTGGGAACCGGATCGTCGCACCAGAAATCCTCAAGATTCTCGTTGGTGGCGAGGCTGCGGATTTCCGCCTTGTCGATATACAGTTCGCCGCTCAGATGGTCGGTTTCGTGCTGGAAGATGCGGGCCGGCCAGCCGTGCAGATGTTCCTCATGCTGTTTGCCATCTTCATCCTGCCAGCGGGCGGTGATGTCGAGCCAGCGCTTGCGTACCGCCTGATAGCCGTCGAAGCTCAGGCAGCCTTCGTAGAAGCTGCGGGTTTCGGTGCCGATCGGCTCATAGCTGGGGTTGATGATGACGTGGAATGGGAATTCGGCCGCTTCACGCGGGTCATCGTCATCGTCGTCGCGCACATGGTCTTCCACCACGGCAAGCGCCAGTCCGAGGCCGATCTGGGTTGCGGCGAGACCTACGCCCGGCGCTTCGATCATGGTGACGCGCATGGTTTCGATGAGCTTGTCAAGTGTCTTGCGGCTCAGTTGGCCTTCGTAGGCTGCGGTCTGCTGGCGCAGTACCGGTTCACCTGCCTGCACGATGGGAAGCAGCTGTTCCTTGCCGCCGGTTTTGATGAGTTTTTCGACCTCGCGGTTGAGCTCGAGGTTGACTTTCGAGTTACGTCCAAACATGGGGTTCCTTCGCGGATTGGTTCGGGATTTTGGATTGCCAAATACTGTGTATCGGCGGTGTGATTACAAGGCGAGTTCTTCGGCCACGACTTTAGCGAGACGGTCGCAGACCTCGTCGGCCTGCTGCTGGGTTTCCGCTTCAGCCATGACGCGCACGAGCGGTTCGGTGCCGGAGGGACGCAAGAGCACGCGGCCGGTGTCGCCGAGCATTTTCTCTTCGCGTTCGACGGCCGCCTGCACTTTGGCGTTGGTTTTGGCTGCGAGCTTGTCGACGTTTGGCACGTTGATGAGGGTTTGCGGCAGTTGCGGGAAGTCGGATGCGAGTTCTTTGAGACTCTTGCCGGAGTTGACCACTTCGTTGCACAAGGTCAGTGCGGTGAGTGTACCGTCGCCGGTGGTGGCGAATTCGCGGTTGATCACGTGGCCGGACTGTTCGCCGCCGAGCGAATAGTCGCCGCGCAGCATTTCCTCAAGCACGTAACGGTCGCCCACGCCGGTTTGCACGGTTTTGATGCCCATGGAACGCAGGGCGAGCTTCAGGCCGAGGTTGCTCATCACTGTTACCACGAGGGTGTCGTGGTTGAGTTTGCCCGCGTTTTTCTTGGCACGTGCAAGAATACCCATGATCTGATCGCCGTTGACCATATTGCCTTCGCCGTCTACGGCAAGGCAACGGTCGGCGTCACCGTCGAATGCCACGCCCAAGTCGGCTCCGGAGGCTTTGACCATGGCCTGCAGCTGTTCGGGGTGTGTGGATCCGGCGTTCTTGTTGATGTTGTAGCCGTCTGGCGAAGCGTTGATCACGATCACGTCGGCTCCTGCGCGGCGCAACGCTTCCGGCGCGACCACGGAGGTGGCGCCGTTGGCGCAGTCAGCCACGACTTTCAAGCCTTTCAACGGTGTCGGCTGGGACTTGTCAGGCCCGATGGGGGCGATTGTGGATACCAGATGGTCGATATACAGGTTGGTTGCGGTTGCCGTGTCGTGGCTGATACGTCCCACGCCTGCACCGGTCGGGCGTTCCCAATCCTGGCCGAGCACGTTTTCGATTTCGTCTTCTTTGGTGTCAGGCAGTTTGAATCCGCCGCGTGCGAAGAATTTGATGCCGTTGTCGGGCATGGGGTTATGGGATGCGGAGATCACGGCACCCATTTCCACGTTCAGCACGGAAGTCAGGTATGCGACACCCGGAGTTGGAATAATGCCCGCGTCGATCACGTCGAATCCACCTGCGGACATGCCTGCGGACAGTGCCGCTGCAAGAAAATCGCCGGAAACGCGAGTATCGCGGCCGACCAGTGCACGGCGACGACCGTCGAATTCGCTTTTGTCTCCATCATCGCCAAGCACGCGCACCGCAGCATCGCCCAAATCCAACGCAAGCTGTGCGGTCAAAGCCCTATTCGCCAATCCTCGAACACCGTCTGTTCCGAACATACGTGGCATGAGTCTCAAGTCCTCGCTATCTCAAGTTATATTGCCGTGCACCATCGTACTCAACGGGTTCACCATTCAACAAAATAGTCAACAGCATGTTGCGATACCTGCATACTGCAGTATGCGATGTCAGGCAAGCCGCAGTATGCAACGTCGTGAGATTTCCACAATCTCAAGTTTCTTGCGATCTCACTTCCATCCTCCGATTCCGACCGGCCGGGTCATTATGGGTCCGAAAGACCCATTGTCCATAACCGTTATGGGACTTTGTTTGGGATGGCTTGTCTAGAAGCAAACAAGCCCGGACTGGCAGCGGGATAAGTCACGCCGTCAGTCCGGGCTTATGATGCAATATCACAAGTGATATCAGAAGTAGCTGCCAAAAACAGCTACTGTAGTGGTGCCAGGAACGGCATCAGAGGGACGCGTTGAAATCGCGCACCTTGAGCGTGCGGTGCGACGATTCGACATTGCCGCGCACAATACGCTGCAACGCGTTGTCGGCGTCCGCATGCGAAGCCAGCCAAGCATCACCGAGATCCACCAGCGTGGCCGGATCGGCATAGCTCGGATACAGGCCTTCCAGCAGGGCCTCAGCCATGTGGAAGGTCTTGTTCTGCCAAATCCAGTCGGCAACCTCGAAATACTTGGCCGCATACGGTTCAGCCAAGTCGACGCGCGGAGTGGAGGCGAAGCCTCGAGCCACGGATTCAAGCTGCATGTTGGTCAGCTCATCGTTGTGCAAAGCCTCGTTCCAAGCCCATTCCTTGGCCTCCGCAGTGCCTGCGACCGCGCGAGCGCCCAATGCGAACTCACGGTTCTCAGTGGTTTCACGTTTGGCAAGCTCCGCGTCGATATCGCTCTGGCCGATGGCGTTGATTGCGCTCAGCGCGTTGATGATGGTCCAGCGGAAGTTGTTGTCGATTTCCAAGCCGTCAAGCTTCACGGAACCATCGAGCAGACCCTTCGCATTCGCTTCGAATGCGGCGTCGCCCGGCTCGCCATAACCCAAGTAGGCGGTGATCAGCTGGAACTGCTCGTCGGAACCGGCTTCGGCAGCCTGAGCCAGCTTGAACAGTTCGGCAGCCACATGCTCCACCACTTCGGCACGGTCGGCCGGAGCGGTGTAATGCCATGCGGTGGTGCTGACCTGCGCCAGAGCGTAACGGAACGTGGTGGACTCATGTTCCGTGGCGAGCGCTGCAAGCGAGGTTTCGATGAACTGCTTTGCCGGCAATTCGCCGTCGCGGGTCATATCCCAGAATGCAAGCCAAATCACGGAACGAGCCAACGCATCGTCGAAACGATACAGGTTCTCCGCAGCGAACTTGAGGCTCTTCTCGTCGAAGCGCAGCTTCGTGTATGTCAAATCGTCGTCATTCACCAAAATCAGCGCCGGACGTGCCTTGCCGGCAGCCGCTTCGACAATCGTCAGTTCGCCGTCAACATCAAGTTCGAACTGGTCGGTACGCACGATCTTGCCGGTTTCCGGATCCTCATTGTAGAAGCCGACAGCCAGACGATGTGCGCGCAGCACCGGATGCTCAGCCGAAGCGGACTGGCGCAACGCAAGCTGGCGAATCGTGCCATCCTCGTTTTCCTCAACTTCGGTGGCGATGGTGTTGATGCCGGACTGTTCAAGCCACTGGGCGCTCCACGCCTTGAGATCGCGGCCGGACGTCAACTCGAGTTCAGCCAGCAGATCGGCGAGCGTAGCGTTGGAGTACGCATGCTTGTTCAGATAATTGTTGATGCCCTTGAAGAACTTCTCACGACCCACATAGAACACGAGCTGCTTCAACACGGAAGCGCCCTTGGCATAGGTGATGCCGTCGAAGTTGACGTACGTGTCGTTCAGATCGTTGATCGGCGCGACGATCGGGTGGGTGGTGCTCAGCTGGTCCTGGCGCAGTGCCCAGCTCTTCTCGCCGGAGCTGAATGTGGCCCAAGCGTCCTTCCATTCCGTGGCTTCGGCAGTGGCGAGAGTGGACGTGAACTCGGCGAAGGATTCGTTGAGCCACAGGTCGTTCCACCACTTCATGGTCACGTAGTCGCCGAACCACATGTGTGCAAGCTCGTGCAGCACGGTGACCACGCGGCGCTCGGCATACGCGTCGGTGACCTTCGATTCGAACACGTACTGGTCGCGGATGGTGACCATGCCGATGTTCTCCATAGCGCCGGCGTTGTATTCCGGCACGTAAATCTGGTCGTACTTGGCGTACGGATACGGCACGCCCCAAGTCTTCGCATAGAAGGCGAAACCCTTCTTGGTGATGTCGAACAGGTAGTCGACATCCTTGGCGAACGCTTCGGCGAGCGCCTGACGGCAGTACATGGACATCGGCACGGTGCGACCGTCTTCGTTGGCGTATTCGGTGTGCCATTCGGCGTACGGTCCTGCGCAGATGGCGGTGAGGTAGGAGCTCATGGTCGGCGTGGATTCGAACACCCACAGCTTGGTGGTTTCGGCTTCGTGCGTGCCGAGCGTGCCCTCTTCGGTAACGGTTTCATTGTCGGTCACGGATGCGGCAGGCATGTTGGAGGTGACGATCCACGACTTGGCTGCAAGCACGGAGAAATCGAACACGGCCTTGATGTCGGGCTGGTCGAACACGGCATACACGCGGCGGGCATCCGGCACTTCGAACTGAGAGTACAGGTAGATGTTGCCGTCGGAAGGGTCGACGCTACGGTGCAGGCCTTCACCGGTGTTGGAATACTGGCACAGTGCCTTGACGGTCACTTCGTTGTGCGCTTCGAGGTTCTTCAGTTCGATACGGCTGTCGGCGAACGCTTCGGCCGGATCGAGAGTTTCGCCGTTGAGTACGATTTCGCTCACTTCGGTGGCGATCAGGTCAAGGAAGCTGGTAGCTCCCGGCTCGGCGTCGAACGTGATGGTGGTTTCGGAACCGAAATTCTTGGCTCCACGGGTCAGATCAAGTTTGACCGTGTAATGAACCGGTGCTGCGATAACGCTTTTGCGTTCTTCCGCTTCGATTCGGGTGAGATTTGCTCCTGGCATGTCACTCCTTATTTGTGTTGAGATTCCTATTTATTGAATAGGAGACGGCGCAACCGGTTGTGCCGGTTACGCCGTCCTTCTTTTGATTATGTAATCAACAATTATTGACGATCTGTCGATATTTCAATATTATTCCAATATTGATTTCGCTGGAATCGGCGATATTGCGAAAAATATTGACTATCTGTCGATTCATCATTGCGCTGCGTTCAATCCCATCGCTTCGTCAACATCCTGTGCGATATCGGCAACGACCGGAACGATCATCGGCTTGCGATGCAGCTGACGTGCGACCCAGCTACCCAACGTACGACGCATGATCTGCTGCAACTTGTATGTATCGTGCGTGCCAGCCATCATCGCATCCTGCAATTGCTCGACGATCTGATGACGAACCTTGTCGAATTCGCTTTCGTCTTCGGCCACCGCGTTGAGATAGATCTTCGGACCGGCGACAACGTCAGCCGTTTCCGTATCGACGACGACGAAGCTCGACACGAAACCTTCCGTGCCAAGAATACGACGCTTCTCAAGCTCGTCCTCGGTAAGTTCGCCAACGGAATCGCCATCGACGTACACGTAGCCGCATGGCACGGAACCGACAACAGCAGCTTGGCCGTGGTACAAATCGACCACATCGCCGTCTTCGGCAAGCACCACATTCTGCGGATCGACGCCCGTCTTGACCGCGATCATGCCGTTGGCCACCAAGTGACGGTTCTCGCCGTGGATCGGCATGGCGCACTTCGGCTTGACGATGTTGTACATGTACAGCAGTTCGCCCTCATTGCAGTGGCCGGACACATGCACGGCGGCATTGTCTCGATTGACCACACGAGCGCCAAGCTGCACCAGCTTGTTGATGATCTTGTACACGCCATGCTCGTTGCCCGGAATCAGGGAGCTCGCAAGAATGACAGTGTCGAATTCGTTGATGGTGATGTCGCGATGATTGCCGTCGGCGATACGGCCAAGCGCGGCCATCGGCTCGCCTTGGGAACCGGTGCACATGTAGACGAGCTTGTCGTCCTGCACATCATGGGCCTTCTTCAGGTCGATGACCGTGTCTTCCGGAAGTCTCAAGTAGCCCAAATCCGCAGCGATGGACATGTTGCGAACCATGGAACGGCCCACGAACACCACCTTGCGACCGTACTTGTGGGCGGCGTCGACAACCTGCTGCACACGGTGCACATGGCTGGAGAAGCTGGCCACGATGATCTTGCGTGTGGCCTGGGCGAACGCCTGATCCAGCGCCGGGCCAATGGTGGTTTCCGGCTTGACGAAGCCTGGAACCTCAGCGTTGGTGGAATCCATCATCAGCAGATCCACGCCCTTTTCGCCGAGCTTGCCGAACTCCACCAAATCAGTGATGCGATGGTCAAGCGGCAGCTGGTCAAGCTTGATATCGCCGGTATCGATGAGGCTTCCGGCCGGAGTCTGCACGAACACAGCCAGAGCGTCCGGAATGGAATGCGTGACGTTCACGAACTCAAGATTGAACGGACCGACCTTCAGCTTGTCACGACCCTTGACCTCAACCAGTCGCGGATTGATGCGATGCTCCTTGCACTTGGCTTCAACGAAAGCCAACGTGAGCTTGGAACCAATCAGCGGAATGTCGGGGCGGAGCTTCAGCAGATACGGCACGCCGCCGATATGATCCTCGTGGCCGTGGGTAAGCACCAGAGCCTCGACCTTGTCGAGACGATCCTTGATGTAGTGGAAGTCAGGCAGAATCAGATCGACACCCGGCTGCTCCTCTTCGGGGAAAAGCACACCGCAGTCGATGAGCAGCAGGTGGCCGTTGTATTCGATCACGTTCATGTTACGGCCGATTTCGCCCAGGCCACCAAGCGGCACGATGCGCATGGAGCCCTTACGGTACTTCGGCGGAGCGATCAACACGTCATCCTGCTGGGGCGCGGTGGTCTGCGGAGCAAGACGGGAATTGCGACGGCTTCCAGCAGAAGAGCTTGCCGCGCTGGAGTTCTTGGAACCTCTGGAGTTCTTCGTGTTCTTTGCGGCCTTCACGTTTTTCGTGCTCTTCGAGCCCTTGGAGGAGCCGCTGCCGTTGCCGCGAGAACCGCCACGAACGGAACCGGACGCATCGCCCGCACGATTGCCACGGCCACCGCCACGGCCAGAAGACTTCGCCTTCTTGGAAGTCGTTTCAGCCTTGCTGACCTTCTCAGAGCTCACAGACTTCACGGATTGCACATCCGCGGTCTGCGTGTTTTCAGTGCGCTTGGCAGCTTTGCTGCCGCGCTTGTGCGTAGTTACTGTTTTGGTTTCTTCTATAGCCATTTCCTAGTTGGATTTCTATTACTAATTGTCTCCGCCTGTGCGGAAACGAGGAATTCAGTTAGTTTGCCGTATTACGGCAAACCCAGCAAACTTGTGATCGCAACAATGCCCGGAATCAGCGCAATCGCCGACAATCAAGCGCTTCGCAATCACAAGTTTCGCAATCACAAGTTCTTCAATTACAGCAAGCCGGAAGCGCGCATGCCATCTTCCGCGCGCTTGATCTCAGCCTCGCCCGGACCGACGTTCGGCAGACGCATCGTCGTGGAGTCGAGAATGCCACGCACCTTCAGCGAAGCCTTGGCCATAACAGCCTGGAAACCGTTGCCGTTCATTGCTTCGACCAGTGGAGCAAGCTGCACGGCAATGCGCTGCGCCTCATGAATGTCACCGCGGTCGAATGCGGCAGCCAAATCGCGCATCGGACCGGAAGCAGCATGTGCGATCACGGAAATAATGCCGACTGCACCAACCGAAAGGAACGGCAGGAACAGACCGTCATCGCCCGAATACCAAGTCAAACCGGTTTCCATACGCTTACGCACGGCACCCGCGATATCTCCGGTGGCGTCCTTGACTGCCTTGACGTGACCGAGCTCAGCCAAACGACGGTAGGTTTCCAACTGAATGTGCAGACCGGTGCGGCCAGGCACATCGTAAACGATAATCGGCTTGTCCGCGGAATCATTGACCGCCTTGTAGTGACGGAACACGCCTTCCTGCGACGGGCGCGAATAGTACGGAGCGACCACAAGCACCGCATCGGCGCCTGCTTCCTGGGTCTGCTCCACCATGCGCACGGTGTGGGCGGTATCGTTGGAACCCGCACCGGAGATAACGGGCACGCTCACCACATCCTTGACGGCCTGAACCAGCTCGACCTTCTCCTCCATGTGGGTGGTGGGAGACTCGCCCGTGGTGCCATTGACCACAAGGCCATCGGCGCCATCGGCGACAAGCTGCTTCGCAAGCTTCTGCGCGGCCTCGAAATCAACGGAACCATCGGCCTTCATGGGGGTGACCATGGCCGGAAGAATACGTCCGAAAGGAGCAGGATCAAGAAGATGCATAGTACCGTCAGTCATAGTGCCAACGGTACTTCCCGCCACGGACGCCGAAGCGCCCGAGTTCGCGACCATATCGCAATATGAACTGCCTTCCAGAGACCAAAATCCCCCACCCGCTGGAACAATCCTCCCGTTGCCGAGCCTCCCAGAGTCCCGAAACCTCCAGTCACTGGAACAAATCGGTACGCTAAACAACCCCTCACATTCCCAAAACCTCCACCCGCTGGAACAATCCTCCCGTCAACCAGCCTCCCAGAGACCCAAAACCTCCAGTTAATGGAACAATCCTCCCGCTGCCAAGCCTCCCACAGTCCAAAATCCCCCAGCAAGTGGAAGAATCGGTACGCTTAGCCGCATACTCAGGGGGATTCAAGCCAAATGCCTTCACGATTTTGATCTGGTGACCGCACGATTTCGGAATATCGCACGATTTTGCTTTCCTGACCGCACAACACTCCAAAACAGTGCGATCACCAAGAGGGAAAAGTGCGCCCACCAAAACAAACTCAGGCAAGGTATTGGGTGGGGTTCTGCTCGAACTTGGCGGCGCAGCCCGGGTTGCAGAAGTAGTAGGTGGTGCCATTGTATTCTCGGGTGGCTGCAGCGGTGGCCGGATCCACGCTCATGCCGCAGACCGGATCTTTGGCGGGCGCGCTCTGATTGCCGTTGGCAGTGTGGCCGCCACAGCAAGAGCGCATGCCTTCCATACTTTCGTGGGCGTTTTCCTTCTTGGCCTTGTGATCACTGAACAGTCCCATGATGAATCCTTTCTGACTATGGTTGTTGTGATTATTATCGTTCGGGTTCGGCTGGCGAACCTGATACGTCTTATTTGCGGCACGCACCGCCTTGTCTGGATCGAACAGGCGCAGTCGGCTCGCGTTCGTCACCACGCATAGCGACGAGAATGCCATGGCCGCGCCCGCGATCATCGGATTGAGCATCATGCCGGTGAACGGGTACAGTACGCCCGCCGCAATGGAAATGCCGACGCTGTTATAGCCGAGCGCGAATCCAAGATTCTGCGCGATATTGCGCATGGTGGCATGGGTCAAATCAAGCGCATGCACCAAACCCATCAGCGAGCCATTCATCAATGTCACATCCGCGGACTGGATCGCCACATCCGTACCGGTACCGATGGCGAATCCCACATTCGCACGGGCAAGCGCAGGAGCATCGTTGATGCCGTCGCCCACCATCGCCACCGTATAGCCTTGCGCCTGCAGTTTCGCGATTTCGTCCGCCTTGTTCTCCGGTCGCACTCCAGCGATCACGTTGCTGACGCCAACTTGATTTGCCACGGCACGCGCCGTCGTTTCGTTGTCTCCAGTGAGCATCACCACGTTGACGCCACGCGATTTCAAAGCTGCGATGGCCTGTTGCGAATCGGCTTTCACCGTATCCGCAACGGCCACGATTCCCGCAAGCTCGCCGTCGATTGCTGCGAGCATCGGCGTTTTCCCTTCCGCCGACAGCCGTTCCATGGTTGCGATAATGTCGTCAAGATCCTCGTTGCCGACACTCGGCATGGCCACGTCAAGATCGTCGATCAGATCGGTATTGCCGACCGCAACGTTGTACATTGCGGTTTCGGGAGAAGATATGGATGATTCGAAGGTCACGGAAGATGCAGAGGATTCGTCGGCTGCAACAGTCGGATTATTTGCAGATATTAACGGCAACGCGACGTGCGCAGTGACGCCCCGACCGGAAATCGCACGGAATTGCGTGGTCTCGCCTAACGTAAGATGCTTTTCTTGCGCGCCCGCAACAATCGCGGCGGCAAGAGGATGTTCGGAATCCCGTTCGGCACTGGCGGTAATCGCCAGCAGATCATCCGGCATTTTGCGCCATTTTCCAAGCGGAAACACGTCGGTCAACGATGGCTTTCCAGCGGTGATCGTGCCTGTTTTGTCAAGCACGACGGCATTGATTTTGCCGCAGGTTTCCAATGCTTCGGCGGAACGGATCAGCACGCCCATCTGCGCGGCACGACCAGTCGAAACCGTTACGGAAAGCGGCGTGGCAAGACCCAACGCGCACGGGCATGCGATCAGCAGCACCGAAACCGCAGCCACCAACGCATGCACCACGCGTGGTTCCGGCCCAAACGCAAACCACAACGCGCACGACCACACGGCAATCAGCACCACAATCGGCACGAAAATGCCTGAAATCTTATCCGCCATGCGCTGCACCGGCGCTTTTGAACTTTGCGCGGATTGCACCAATCCGATAATCTGCGCGAGCACCGTGTCTTTGCCGACTTTCGTGGCACGATACCGCAGCGATCCAGTGCCATTGATGGTGGCACCGGTCACGGAACTGCCGGCCTGCTTCACCACAGGCATGGATTCGCCGGTAATCATGGATTCGTCAACAGCCGACGAACCAGCAATAACCACACCGTCAACAGGAAGTTGTTCGCCGGGGCGAATCGCAATAATATCTCCGACCGCCACCTGCTCGACCGGAATTTCCTCTTCAATTTCACCTCGTACCACGCGAGCGTTTTTCGGCTGCAATCCCGCCAACGCGCGCATGGCCTCTCCAGTACCGACACGAGCGCGCGCTTCAAGCAATTGGCCGACCAGCATCAGCGTAATAACCACACCAACCGCTTCAAAATACGGTTCGCGAGCATTCTCAGGCAGAATCTGCGGAATAAACGTGACCACGCACGAGTAGGCAAACGCACATACGGTACCCAGACTGACCAGCGCATTCATTTCCGGCGAACGGTGAATAATCGCCGCGAAACCACTGCGGAAAATCGGTAATGCGGCATAGCACATCACCGGCAGCATCAGCACAAATTGCACCCAATTCGGCATCGGATACAGCATCAACATCGTCGAACCGAATACTGGAATCGTAACGATGGCTGACACAACAAGACGCGCAATCAGCGTTCGCATCTCACGAGATTCGGAAGAATCGTTTGACGAATCAGAAGAATCTGAAGAAATATTGGAAGATTCAGCGGATTCATACGATTTTTCATCAACAACAGTTTGTTGCGATTGCATATGAACGTGAGATTCAGCAGTATTCGTGCTCTCTTCCGATTCCGAATGTTCTTTCGGCATTGCGGCATGATGTTTTCCCGGCACCACCCGTAATGTGCCATGCAGCATGTTCATGCCACATGCGAAACCGTACTCCCCCGGTTCGTTAGGGTGAAGCGTCAATGTCGTTGTGCGGAAAGCGGGCAATGCCAGGTCGACACCGAAATCGGAGAACACCACGTGCGACGAGCATTCACCGTCTTCTTTGCGATCGAATATCAATCGCAATGGCAAACCGGCCTCAGCTTCGATGATTGCCGGACTATACCCACCTTTGACTTCGACAACCGCCTCTTGCACGCCGTTATCGACACGAGCGCGAAATGCTTTGCGCGGCGCGAAGAAGAACCATAACACGGCTGCCGTCACAATGAACGCGACAATGACGGCAATCAAAGCCTGCATATTCTCACCAACCTTATTCACGTTCACGTCTCAATGACTATCATCACAATATACCCCTATAGGGTATATTTGCAAGAGAAAAGCGGTATCTTCAGCGGTAAGATCAAGATTTCAGCGTTACGAGGAGCAGCATCATGAACGCAACCCATCACGGATACGCGGACGACCAGAAGAAAATCATCGCGCGCCTCAACCGCATTGAAGGGCAAGTGCGAGGCATACGCCAAATGACGGAAAACGGCGAATACTGCATCGACATCCTGACGCAGATATCAGCCGTGAACAGTGCGTTGAAATCGGTAGCGCTGCTGCTCGTCGACGATCATCTCAACCACTGTGTCAAAGAAGCCATCGAAGAGGGCGGGGAAGTTTCCGAAGCGAAAATCGCCGAGGCAAGCGCGGCCATAGCACGCCTCGTGAAATCGTAGACCGCAAAACATGTCAATCCCCGATCCAGCAAGCGAAAACTCACCATCGCCGCCAAATCGGGGATTGTATGATCAGACCGGAAAAGTTCCAGACCCCATAGATTTACGAGGTAGATTTACGAGGTAGATTTACAGGTCGAGGAAGTTGTCGAGGCCGACGGTCACGCCTGAGTATGCGCCGGTGGAGACCTTGCGCACGGCCAGCAGCACGCCCGGCATGAAGGAGATGCGGTCGAAGCTGTCGGCACGAATGGTCAGCTGCTCGCCGTCATTACCGAACAGGGCCTCCTCATGGGCGTTAAGACCGCGCAGACGTACGGCGTGCACGTGAATGCCGTCAACCACCTGGCCACGGGAGCCGCCATCGGTTTCGGTGGCATCCGGCACAGGGCCAAGACCTGCGGCCTTGCGGGCTGCGGCGATGCCCTGCGCGGTGTGGAATGCGGTGCCGGACGGAGCATCCACCTTGTTCGGGTGATGCAGCTCGATCACTTCAGCGGATTCGAAGTACGGAGCCGCAACCTTGGCGAAATAGTCGGCGAGCACGGCGGAAATGGCGAAATTCGGCGCAATGAACACACTCTGGCCCTCGCGAGGCGCGGCAGCGAGCGCGGCACGCACCTGATCGAGCTTCTCGTCGGTCCAGCCGGTGGTACCCACCACCACGTCGACACCTTGCGCCACGAGTGCGAGCACATTGTCAAGAGACACGCTCGGCACGGTGAACTCCACCACCACGTCAGTGTTGCCGGGGGTGATTTGGGTGAGGTCGTCGCCGGCGTCAAGCGCGAGCGCCAATTCGGTGTCGGCCGCGTTGTTCACGGCATCGACCACATGGGAACCCATACGTCCTTTGGCGCCAACTACAGAAACCTTGATCATTGCAGCTCCTTCAAGCATGTCGCACGTACGAGCGTACGAACAGCATTTCAAATCAGTCTCACTCATTCTACTGAGGAATGTTCCATTTACGAATGTAAAGAGACGCTTCGACGCGTCACCGCCCAGCCGATCAAGGCGAACGGAATCGAAGCGAGCACGAAAATCCATGGCAGCATCAGACTTATGTCTGGGCTGAAATGGTCGAGCATGATTCCCGTGGTCATCGAACCGAATGACGCGCCGATGGTTCCCGCGGTGCTCACCCACGCGAGGCCTTCGGTCAGCGATTCCTCCGGCACGGTCTCCTTCATAACGAGATTGCCCGAAGCGAACACCGACGAAACGGTAAGACCCGTAAGGATTTCAAACACTCCCATCATAATCAGATTGCCTTGGCACATGTGAATGATGAAGAAGCCTACCGTTATGATCGCGAGGAACGTGATCATATGGCGCCAGCGGGAGCCCTTCAGCTCGCGCGTGCCGAAAACCAGCGCGCCTATGCACGAGCCGACCGCCAACATCGCAAGCTGCACACCAAGCAGGGAATCAAGATGCAACGCTTTCATAACGGCCGTCATCGACGTATCGAATGCGGTGAAACTCATGTTGAACACGATGAATACCATCAAAAGCGGAATCACGCCCGCATAGGTGAGCACATTGCGTTTCTTGCGATTGTCATTCGACTTCAACTGCGCGACGGTCAGTTTGTCTTGTTGTTTGTCTTGTTGCACGGAATTTGCGCCGCCATTATTTCCAGTATTGCCGTCAACCGCCAATCGCACGTCCGCATCGTCGGAAGATGCCGAAACAACAGTGATTTCACGTACTACCGGCGGTTGCGTGTCACGCAATGCGAAGAACACCGTGCCGCCGATCGCGCACGCAATCGTCGGCACAAACAACTGCGAAACGGGATGCACGGAAGCCGCCAGGAACGCGGCCAGAATCGGTCCGAAAATGAATACGATCTCATCGATGGCGGATTCCAATGCATACGCAGTGTTCAGCAATGAGCCGTTGCCGGTACGGTCAAGCACATACGTCCAACGGGTACGCACAAGCGCGCCGAACGAGAATTGCGTGAGCCCCATCACCACAGCCAAGGCGAACAGCAGTGGAATCGGCACGCGCACCAATGCCGCGAACGCAAAGCCAAGCATGGCGATGATTTGCACGACAAGCACTACCGATCCGACCTTGCGCTGGCCGAATCGGTCGAACAGTCGTGCGTACAGTGGCGTGACCGCCGCCGTGGAAAGCACATATGCCGCGCTCATCACGCCTGCGATCGTCCAATTGTCATACAAATGGTTGAGTGCGAGGATAATGCCAAGGCTCATCATCGACATCGGCAGTCGCGCCAAGGCTCCGGAAGCACAGAACGCTTTGGTTCCCGGAATGGAGAACAGTACGGAATATGGCGACTTCGGGATTTCGGTTGCGCTGGTGGCAGCCATGATTATCGCTCCTTAACTTTCGTTGCGTCCGGCACGTGTGCCCGCCCACACATGCTGCACGAGGGTAGCGGCGCTCCTCCACAACGCTGCCCATAGTGCGTTACCCTACGGGCAGGCTGGAAAGCGCCGCACGTTCGGCGCACCAGCACTAGTCGTTGTCGGATTGTTCCGGAATTCCGTAGCTCAACTCGGCAAGGATCTCTTCTTCTGTTTTGTCGGCGGCATTGAGCTGTCGATCGCCCTCAATGGGTTCACTCAGATAGTAGAGGCAGGCGTCGATAGCGGTAAGCGGTACACCCTCCATTGCCGACAGCAAGATACGATACATATCCAACTGTGCTAATTTTTTCTGAATTTCCTCTTTTTTGCGAGGTTTTTTTCCAGTTTTCCAATCGACAATAGTATATTGTTTCGACCGATCCACCCCATCGAGACCCCCGAAGAACACCGCGTCGAGCTTGCCGTTGACGATGGTGCCCAATTGCGGCACGTTGACGACGATTTGCCGTTCCGCCCACGCGGGCTTGCGCCGTGCCCATGTCGACGTTGCGAGACGCTGTTGCCAATCGAATATCCCGTTATTGTCTGCCCCATTATCGTCTTGATTGTCTTGCGATTGCGCCGCATTGTTGCGTCGCAGCTCGGCAAGCATCGCCAATCGCGATTCAGCTACGCAAGTACCGCCATTGCCGCTCGCGCCAACGCCAATGCCGGCATCATTCGCATCGGCCATGATGAACCGTTCCGCCCAAGCATGGAACTGCGTGCCCAGTTGCGCGGCCGGAGACGCTACGTTCGGTATCGGACGCACCAGCCCACGCCAGTAAGTGCGGGCGCCACGCTCGTCCATCATGCCTGCGCGCGCCTGCAGCGAGGTGACGTTCTGACGACCTGACGCAAGAATCCTCTCGCCCTTCGCACGCACCGCGCTGTCGAACGCATCCTGCGACGCCTCTCCAAGCATGTCAGGCATGAGATTGCTGTCGGCCACCAGCAATTGCGCACATCGCAGCAGCGAAGCACCCGTATTTTCGCAACGCCCAGCACCTTCGCCACCGACAGGCTCGCCAACTTGCCCGCTGGCCCGTTCGCCAGCCCGCCCATCAGTCTGCCCGCCAGCATTGTTCATCGCCGAATCCACCTGCAACGCAGACAAACGCAACGTCTGGAGGGTCTCATCGCTCAACTCGCACGGCCATGGCAGGAACTGGTTGCCTTCCGACGGCTCGAGCGGCGCATGCCAAGCGTCGCCGACCACCGCATCTTCAAAATCGCGGGCATGCTCGCCCACAAAAAATCCATCCGGCAACGGCGCATCGATCGAATGCAGACTGGTCATGCCGTTTTCGGAGGAATCGACATCCTCAACTTCCGCAATATCGGCTAGGTTGCTCGGCTCAGCCGCTCTGGAAACGATATTGAGCATGGAATCGCGCACTTCCACTAGGAAATTCGACGGTTTGGACACACGTTTGCGATCGCCCACGGCACGCGGATCACGGCTTTCCGCATTCGTTGCGCTGCAGGTGAGCAGCGCCTCATGACGGGCGCGAGTCAACGCCACATACGCGAGGCGACGCTCGTCGGCATGCAACCGACGGCCATACTCCTCGATTTGCGTCAAATACAGTCCGTCCGGATCAATACCTTCCATGTCATCGACGCTCATATTCCGCAAGGTGCCGAACACTTCGTCGTCAATGATTTCCGCATCCTCCAGCATTTCCAACGCTTCCAACGGATTTCCACCCACAAGCGCGTCATGGGGGAATCGCGGCAGAATATCGGCGTCCACACGCACCGGAACCGGCACCGCAGCAGGATCGGTCAGCCACGTTTTGGCGGTCTCATGATATTCGGGCGGCGTCCACACGCCATCCTGGAAACCGTTGAGATGCTCTTCATCAACGACCACACGCAGATCGCTGCCCTTGTTGGTGGGGAATCCGCCATCGGTCATGCCGACCACGGCCACGGCATCCCATTCAAGGCCCTTCGACTGGTGTACGGTCATCAGCACCACGTCGACAGGCACATCGGGAGCCACCGCGTTCTCCTCGCGTGCGTCGCGCAGCGAATCCGCCCATGAGATGAACGCGCGCAGGCTCGGCGTTCCCTGCGACGCGATCTCCTGCATATACGTGTCGACGAGCTTCAGCAACGCATCGATCGGCGATTTGGCGAGCGCCACCCGGGATGCGGCGAGCGTGGCATCGGCCTGACCGCCGCGCATATGCTCGGCCAGCTGCATGTCGATATCGAGATTCAATGCGACGATGGCCTCACGAACCACTTCCGGCAACGGGTGGCCAAGCATGCGCTGCACCTGACGGATCGCATCCGCGGCGCGAAGCACTTCCTTCGCCCCTTCACGACTCACCCTGCCGTCAATGAGTTCCGCGAGATCGTCACGCAACATGAGGTCCACAAGGAAAACCGCATTCGGCACTTGATCTCGATATTCACGTACGATGGCACGGATTTCAGCATCGGAAGGACCCGACTTGGGAGTTACTCCATAAATTCCCAGATTTTCCGGTTTTTCTTCCTTGTTGGATTGCTCCTGCACGATTCCAGCTGAAACAAGCGCACGATACCGGCACATCGTGTTCACCTGTTCCGCGGTATCGGCGAGCGCCTGCAGATCGTTGGCGCTGATGGAGAATCGCGGCGTGGCCAGCAATCGCATAAGCGCCGCACTGTCGGTATGATCGCTGACGACGCGTAGCAAAGCGAACACGTCCTGCACCGCCGGGCGTTCCAGCAACGCCGACCGCCCCACTACCAGCGTGGTCAGGCCTGCGCGTTCGAGCGCTTCCGCGAATTGCGGCATGACTCCTTTGGAACGGAACAGCACCGCCGCGTGCGGACGATTGTCTTTCATGCCATTGTCGAGGTCGCGCGAGGAAGGCGTGTGCAGGGCGATCGCATGTTTGGCGAAGCGCACGACCGCGTCGACCTCCTGCCCGAACGTGTCGAACGCAAGCACGCCCACCGTTCCTTCGGGGGCTTCGTCGGTATTGACGAGCGCCGGAACGTCGACTTCGCGCATCAGCGAGCTGCTGAGGCGTCTGGCAGGCAAGCGGAGCGGTTTGGTGAGATTGTTCGCCGCTTCGAGCACCATGCGTGAGTTGCGCCGCGTCACGGTCAATGCGAACGGCCTGCTGGTGGCGTCCATGCCAAAATCGTGTTGCAGCATGCGGAATGCGCCAGGGCTCGCCCCTCGCCATGCGTAGATCGATTGGAAGGGGTCGCCGACCGCGTTGACCGCGCTGCGATGCGTGTCGTCCACGTGGAACAGCGCGCTCAGCAGTGCCGCCTGCGTGGTGGACGTGTCTTGGTATTCGTCGAGGAGCACATGCGAATAGCGTTTGCGGTAGGCCGCTCCGATGGACGGGAATCGGGAGACAAGCTGGAATGCCGCGATGGTGAAATCGCTGAATTCCGCCATATTGCAGGCGCGTTTTTCGGCATGATAGTCAAGCACAAGATCGAGCAGCAGGTCGCGTTGCTTGGCGACGAATGCGAGTTGCGCGCTGTTGAACACGCACATGTCGTGCCCGAGTTCGCGGTATTTCTCCAGTTTCTTTTCGTAGTCCGCGTCGGAATCCTTTTTCAGTCGTTTCGGCAGCTTTGGCGATTTCGGCTCTTCCGTTGGCACGGTTTCGCCGTCAAGCGCCTTGGCGATCTGTTCGACGAACGCCTCATCCCAGTCGCGCACGCGTTGCACGGCTTCGTCGAAGCTGGTGCAGTCGCCGCCGATCATGGCGCCGGAAATGGCGTTGGACAGGGAGAACACGTTGCCCGCTATGGTGTTGAACGATTTCAGATCGCCGTCGAACGCCATAAGATCATCCATATGCCTGTCAAGCACGGTGTGGATGAGCTGCATGGCACCTGCTTCGCTCAATGGCTGCGTGTTCTGGTCAAAGCCGACAAGCAGTCCATATTGGCGCACGATGGATTGGAAGAAAGCGTCGTACGTGGAGACTTCCGGTTTGAGGAACGTCATGTTCGCTGATTTCAGGCCGCGTTCGCGCTGGTCGCGAGTCACGGCCGCAGACACTCGAGACAATAGTTCCGAGGCCGCTTTGCGCGTGAAGGTCAGTCCGAGGATCTTTTCGGGGCTCACCCCCTGTTCGATCAGCGTGATGATGCGTCTGGTCATCGTGTAGGTTTTGCCGGAGCCAGCGCCGGCCACCACCACCACATCCGCATACGAGGGCGCTTGGACGACGGCAGCCTGCTCAGGACTGTCGGTGAACTTCATGGTTCCGCTCATGCCGTTCTCCTTTCGAATACGGTGTTCTGTTCGCCCGCACAGGCCGGGCAGATCGTAGTGTTTCTGCAGTATCTCACATGTTCCGTCGTCGGTCTTGCGGTGATTTCGTTCGCCCTGCTGGCCGCGGCCGCATAGAAGACCCTCGCGATCATGGTGAGGGACCATACCGCCATCGTGCCGCGTAAGCCAAGGAACTCATTCCAATGCTCGTCGCTCACTTCCAACGGAGGAAGCATGTCATCGAGTCCGTCGTGGAAATCCTTGTCGAGTTTTTTGACGTAATAGCGCGGTATGAATTCGCCGGTATTGAGACTTCCATTGGCGAACAGCGCCTGCTGCATATGCGATTCGGCGGCGGTGTCGCCATACGGCGCAGGGTATGCGTGCTTGGCTACATGGAATAGCGCGCTTTGCGTGATGTTCGGCGCGTTCGCCACCGCCTGCGCCCCGCGCATGCCGCTTTCCTCGGGGAATACGAGTCCCAGCTGATAGCAGACGAGCTGCAGATCGTTGAACAGGCCTTCGCCGGTCGGACTGACACCGGTTTTGTAGTCGATCAGACGCACCTGCTGCGTGCCATCCGCCATTTCACGCCGTTCCAAACGGTCGATCCTGCCGGTCAAACGCACGGTGAGATACTCGCTCATGCCGGTTTCCGGCCATCCTCCGACCAACGCTCCCATAATGGCGATCAATTCGTTCCGTGAAATCGCGTGAACGCCGTCCATCGCATTGTAGGCGTCGAGAATATCGTCGAAATCGAATTTTGCGGTAAATTTCAGCTCAGGTTCGGCTTTCGTAAGTTTTCCAACGCTGAATGCATCATTATTTTTAATCGGATAATCACCATGATTCGATTGCACGAAATACGTGGCGATGTTACGCAACGCCTCCTGCGCCTGCTCATCTTTCTTCAACGCCTGATACCGTTGCGCGGGATCGGCAATGGCGTTGAAATCGCCGCATAGACGCTTGTATTCGGCATACATCCATTCGGTGATCGCATTGATATTGTCCACGTCGCTGATGGCGGTATGGTGTTCCGGCATATCAAGTCCGGCTTCGGTGGCCTGTTGCGCCACCTTGTGGATCAGCGAGCCGAAACTCGTGGCGACGCTGCCCATGCGCGGGCCGGAGAAGCGGTTTTCCAACATCCAACACACCGGGCACGCCCACAGATTGTCTACCGCAGAAGGAGACAAAGTCACCACGTCGGATCGCCGCGATTTACCGTTTCGGCCCGACGTCGAGCTTTCCGACGTGTCGCTCATGCCCGTCCGCATGACGGCCGCGATCTTCCGCATGGTGGCCTCGACCGTCTCCCCCATAAACGGCCAACGGTCAGGGTCGGCCGCCGTAACACCATGCGAAGCCAGCAATGCCAACGCTTCCGCGGCATCACGCGCCTTCGGGCTGTCCTCAGGTTCCGACGCAAGCACGCTTCGGGCGGCCGCGACCAGACCACGGGGATCGGTTTCCAGCCCCGCGTAATCGCCTTGGCCTCCGACCGACGCATATTCTCGCCGTTCCATATCGGCGTCGCGATCGCGGTCGAAGCACTCCGGCATATATCCGTATAGAAAATCCGAAGGCACATTGTCGTCATTCAGCACGGCGCTCACCACCACACGCTCGCTGGCACGGGTCAACGCCACCAACAGGCTCTTCTGCTCGGAGGCGAGCACCGACGCCAGTTGCGCGTCCTGCCTGCCCGCCGGAGTGACGATCGTGTCGGACAATACGCCGTGCAGCATCACATCGGCCAGTTCCTCACCGCCGAACAACGTGTTGCGTGGTGTGAGATTCGGCCACTGCCCCTGCTGCAAAGCCGGCAGAAAAACCAGATTCCAGCGCTTTCCCGCCGCTCCTGCGGGAGTCGTCAGGGTCACCGCCTGATCAATGGGCGCGGTATGCGCCAGCGAATCCGCCTCAATGGTCAGCAAACGCACCTGTTCGATGAACGCCTCGATGGTGTGTACCGCGAATTCCCCGCTTGACTCGCCGCCTGAAGCATAGTTGAACAAACGCATCGCCGCGTCAAGCCGATCATTCGCGGCACGGCCGGCAGCCGAATGCTCCAGCGCCACACGCTGCCAGACTTCCGCCTTGCCGCAGGCCCTCCATGCGCAATCCAACACATATTGCGGTTCACGCGAAACCAGTTTGGCTTCCGACTCGCATGTTTTGTCAAGAACCTTCCACAATGATGCGAACGCCTTGATCTGCGGATCCGCGCCCAGCACGGAGGCGATCGCATCGACCACGCGATCGGTATTGCCCTCCATAAGAAGCACGTACAGCGCTTCCATACTCAGCGCGAAATCGCCTTCATGCTCGTCTTCATGCTCACTATCATGCTCGCCATCGGCGCGAATCGCATGATAGTCCGTCATATAATCGCGCCAATCTTCCATCAAACGAGGGAGCAACGCCTGTTGTTCGACGGCAGCGTCCGCCGCATCCTCATCATCTTCGAAATCATCTTCGTCGTATTCTTCGGCAGCATCCTCATCATGGTTCGCAGCCTTGCTTTCCACAATCGAAGCGAGCGAAACCAACGCGTTCATCGCGGATTCGATGGATGCGAGACGGGCCGGACGCCCCTCATGCCGTTGATCACCACCGACCGTAATCAGCGGAGATCCCATAATCAGCGCCACGCGCGAACGAATATAGGATCCGGCGGTCTGCAGGTCCATGGTCGAAGCCGCGATCGTCTGGTTTTTCAATTCGGCCAACTCGATCAACGCGAACAGACCCTGCACGAACGGCTCATCCTTCAACGGCCGGGTCACGCTGGAATAGCGCACGGGAACGCCGTCAGCGCGCAACCGCTCGCCGAATGCGCGCACGGTGGCATTGTCGTGCGCGATCACGGCCATGTCGTTCCATACACGGGAACGTTGCAAATGCTCAGTTTTGATCTTCCACACCACGTCGTCGAGCTCTTCGGAAGAGGAACGGTACAAGGCCGTTTCCACACTGCCGTCGGCCGGCGTGACACGAGCGCCCGTATCGTCGGCCGGCAACGTTTCGATGGGCATCGCGCCTGGCATATCGCTCATTTTGCCGGGACGATCGGGCAGAGGCACGTCCGTCGACTCCGTGCTTGCGATCGACAGGCTCACTCGCGTCGCGACAAGCGTGCGATAGTCGCCATGCACGCCTTGCTGGTTCGACACGGTTTGCGCGGTATCGCCTTCGTGCGCCGTTTGCAGACCTTCGATGCGTTCAAGCCTCGCTCCCATGCGCGTCTGCGCCTGGTTGAACAGATATTCCGGATATGATCCTCGGAACGTCTGCACGGCTTCGTCGGGATTGCCAACCAACAGCAGGCGCACCCCGCGTTCATGCAGGGCTTCAAGCAGTGCGAAACCAGCCAACGTCGTATCTTGAAAATCGTCAACGATCAGCATGTTCGCAATATCGGCTTCCTGTATGCCAGACACGGCTTCGGTGGCGTCGATCATCAGCTGCGACGCGTCGAGACGATATTCGCCAGGATAAGACGAACGGATCGCCTCATTGTATTCCTCACGCAAGGCGAAGGCGAGACGCCATTGAGTGCGCAGGCGTTCGCGACGTTCGTCAAGCATGCCGTCCCTGCTGGCCGCACGGGCGATCAGCATGTCTTCGAACTGCGGTTTCGCGCCAATCTCGTTCATGCGTGCGAGCATGTCGCGCAATTGGTTGGCGAATGCGTCGGTGGAATCGTCGGCCACCAGTCCTGACCATTCGGAAACCGCGAAATAGACGCGCAGCAGATCGCAGGTGGCGCAATCGTCGCCATGCTGCCTATGTTCCACATGCGAAGCCAGTACCTTGCGGATGATCACATCCTGTTCGGCGCCGTTCAACAGTTTCGGCAACGGTTCACCCTGTGCGGATCTTGCGGCCGCCAGCAGGCGGAATGCGACGGCCGACAATGTGGTGACCGGTCGAGCCTGCGAAACCGCCGACAATTCACGGATCGCGCGATCGCCCAACATGTCGGCGATCTGTCTGCCGGACACCGTCATCACGGCATTCGCATCACCATACCGCTTCATCGCGGCGATCAGCATGTCCAGCGCAAACTCGGTTTTTCCACTGCTCGGCGCGCCCGCAACCAACGTGACGCGGCCAAGGTCTTCCAAATCCATCATGCCTCCCAACACTACTAGTCTCACCCTCCCTTACCTGACAAATCCGGCAATGGAGGAAACTCATGCTGGAAGGCTGGGTGGCCGCGAAAGGGCGGGAGGCATGGGAACACCTCGGAGGCCCGTCTTTGTATATGGACATTTTGACCCCTTGCCGATAGGTTTCTGGGTTGGTCTTCAGTTAGGATAGGATCCAGAGAGAGCGGCCGAAAAGCATACGCACCACGAGGAAAGAGAGCATATGGAAGCCATGAACGGCATTCCCCCTCAAATCCCTGGGTATACATTCGCCCAAAAGTTGGGTTCAGGTTCCGAAGCGAACGTGTATTTGTACCAGCAGCTTTCCCCCAGCCGACAAGTAGCCATCAAGGTCAGCAAGGGAACACTCGATCCACGCGCGGCGGCGCGGTTCCGTTCCGAAGCGAACTTCATGGGCAGGATCTCCTCGCATCCCTACATTCTTTCGGTGTACGAAAGCGGCGTCACCACCACGGGCAACGGCTACACCGTGTTCGAATACGCTCCGGGAGGCAATTACAAGACCTTCCTGGAATCCAACAGGCTCAACGCAGACCAGATGCTCACCGTCGGCATCAATCTGGCGAGCGCCCTTTCCACAGCGCACCGCGAAGGCATCATCCACCGCGACATCAAGCCCAGCAATATTCTCATCAACACGCATGGCATGCCCATGCTTTCCGATTTCGGCATCGCGGGAACGATCTACGGGCGTCCCGGCATCGGCTACACCATCGCGTGGGCTCCGCCGGAAGTGCTCGCAAAGAACGGCGGAGGCAACGACTCCTCCGATATTTATTCGCTGGGAGCAACGCTGTTCGCCATGCTGACGGGCCAGTCGCCATATGAATACGGCTATTCCGCGGCCCTCGGCTCGACCAGGGGCAAAGAACGCGGTGCTCTGCTGAGAAACATCATTCTCACCGATCCGCTCCCTAAGCTCAATAGGCCGGATATTCCCCCGCAAGTGGAGCGGATCTTGCGCAAGGCGTTGAATAAAACGCCGGAAGACCGGTATTATTCCGCATATGATTTCGCGCGTGACATGCAGCGTGCGCAGCAGGAATTGTATGGCCATGCCACGCCGACCACGGTCGAAGGCGAACCGCCGTTCCCGCAAAATCTGTACGCACAGTCCCAGGCGAACATTCAGGTTTCACCGACCGTCCCAAAGCAGCGCAGCACTTGGGCCAAGCCTCTTGCGATCGTCGTTTCGGCGGTTGCCGCGATCACGGCCGTCGCGTTGGTGTTCGCGTATGTGATCTTGCCGAATATGGATTCGGCTTCCGACAATAGCAGCGTGCAGATCGAGAATCCGGGAACGCACGATCAGGACAACGATTCGCCTGATTCGGCCATCACCACAAGTAGCGTGCCCAGTGTCGAGAATCTGGCCGGCTCATATTCCGCCGATGGCAGCAGCGTGCAGTTCACATGGGTGAACCCCGACCCTCAGGACGGCGATTCGTACGCATGGTCGCTGGTAGGCGATGCAGGAGTAGACCCGAACGCCCAAGGAACCACCACCACCGACACGCACATCAGCATCAAACCCGCCGACGGCTCGCAGACCTGCATCCAGGTGAGCCTCATCCGAGCGGACCGGCAGATGTCGCAGAATCCTGCGATCGCGTGCGCGGCCAAACCATAAGCATCACAGCACTTCCCAACAGGGTCGGCCGACGGCATTATTCCATCGCAGGCGATGTCCGGAACGAACACAACGACCATCGGAACACTCAAGGAAGAACCGAAAATGGACAAACGCAAGAACGCAGCCGATCAGCCGGCACAATCGCACGAACGTCAATTGCGCTTCGGATCGATGATGCGCAAACTGCTGTTGCCGTCGGGAAGCAGACGGTGGATCACGCCGATCGTCATGCTGCTTCTGCTGCTGGGTATCATCGCAGGCGCGTTCATCGTCAGTTCGGTGACGCAACGGCATGTGCAACTTGACGACGGCACCGTGTGGATCACGTCGCTGAAGGACCGCAAAGCCGCACGATTCAATGCGAAGAACAAGGATGTGGACGCCGGAGTCTCATCCGCAGCCTCCCGTTTCAACGTGGCACAGCATGATGGCGACACAGTGATCTCCGAAGGCACCAAAGCCAGCAATATCGCGGCTTCCACCATTAGCGAAACCGGCAACACCGCCATCAAAACGGATATCGAAACCATTATCGGAGGCAATACCGCAGCGTTCATCAACACCAAAACCGGCAATGTGTGGGTGGGATCCGCTGCCGATGTGAAATCCGTCAACCCCACCACCGACAAGCCGAACATGAAACTGGGATCCGGCGGAAAAATCGCGGTGACGCATGACGGAACCGTATACGGATACCGAACTTCCGATGGCGCGGTGCTGAGCATCAAAGGGCCGCAAGACACGCGCGAGCAAGTTGGCACGATAGGAGGCGCACCGCATGCCGAATCGTTCACCGTCATCGGCGAAACCCCGGTCGTGGCGGCAAAAGGCACCGTGTATTGGCCGCAGGGAAGCGCAGCCATCAATCTGCAGGGCAGCATGACCTTGCAGGCCCCTTCCACGGACGGCAAGCAAAACGGATGGGTGGCCGTGGCGACGCCGCGCGGGCTCGCAACGGTGGATCTCAACACCAAAAAGACCGCGGAAACAACGAATTCCGGCAAGGGCGAGCCCGCCCAGCCGGTATCCACAGGCGGATGCGTGTTCGCCGCATGGGCGCAGAAAGCCAACAATTACGCCAAAGTGTGCTCCGTAGACGGTTCGGATACGGCATTCGACACCCTGACCAACATCAACGCCACTTCGGAACTGATATTCCGCACCAACCATCGCCTGGTCATACTCAACGACGTGGTCAACGGCAACGTTTGGAATCCACAGGAATCCACCAAGGTCATCAAAATCCAATGGAACAAGGTGGAAACCAAACAGTCGAAGCAACAGGAACAGAACAACGACAGCGCCAACAACCAGCATAATTTCAGCAAGACCTGCTCGTCGCAATCCGGCCAGATCAAAGCCGAAGATGATTCGTTCGGCGCGAGAACAGGATCGCAGCAGATCCTCGACGTGCTCCGCAACGACGAACAGACCGACTGCTCCGTACTGCGCATCACCTCGGTAAGCGCCCCCGACGGCGCCAACATCAGCGTTTCCCCCGTATACGACGGACGATATCTGCAGCTCGACGCTTCCGCGGCATCCGAAGGATCCGTATCGTTCAGCTATGAAATCTCCGACGGACGCGGGCAAACCTCCAACGCCGACGTAAGCCTCACACTGGTAGGCGGGGACGACAACGCGCCCCAGCAAACCGATACGCCACCGGAAATCGACGTGGAACAAGGAGCGACCTACACCACCAACGCGCTGGGCAGCTTCTCCGATCCCGACGGCGACCCGCTCACCCTCGTATCCGCAACCCCGCAAAACACCGACCAGGTGACCGTTTCCACACGCGCCGACGGGCAGCTCGTGTTCAACGCGGGATCCATGTCTTCCGGACGCGCCGGCATCGAAGTGACCGTTTCCGACGGCCAGCAGACCGGCACCGGCATGGTGTATTTCTCAGTGAAACCGGCCAACACGCTGGCCGCGGTGATCGATCCGGCCGTCAAGCAGACCACGCCAGACACCCGCACCACCATCGCGCTCAAACAATACGTGCATGGCACCTCGGCCGAACCCGCGCAGCTGACCGCCGTGGAAACCCCATCCGGCGCATCCACCACCATGAACGCCACCGATATGTCGTTCACCTTCAGCGCATCCAACCCCGGCACCTACTACGTGCCCTACACCATCACACAAGGATCCATCCCCTCGACCGGCCTGGCCCGCATCGAAGTGCAGGCGGTGACCGGAGACTCCGCCAAGCCCATCGCAGCCAACGACGTGGCACTGCTCGGCGCCGACAACACCGCAATCGTGGAACCACTGTCTAACGACGTCGACCCGATGGGTGGTGTGCTATCCGTGACCAGCGTGACCGCCGATGCGGCGAGCGGCATCAAAACCGGCGTCGTAAGCAACAAGCGCGTCTACATCACCGCACGGCAGGTACCGACCGAGCCCGTGCAGATCAAATACAGCGTCGCCAACGCGGCAGGCACGTCAACCGGCGTGATCGTACTGCAGCCACCGGCACTGACCACTTCCAACTCCGTGCCGAAAGCCGACAACATCACCACGCAGGTACGCACCGACGGCATCGTCTCCATCGACGTGCTCGACCACGTGACCTACTCCGACGGCACCACGGTAAGCCTGCAAAACGACCTGCAATACGACAAAAACACGTTCAAAGGACTCGTATTCGTATCAGGCAACACCGTACGATACCAAGCATCCGACCAAACCGGATCCTTCCCCGTAACGTACACCGTCAAAGACAATCTCGGCAACGCGGCATCCGCCACAATCACCATCAACGTGCATCAAAAAGACGCTTCCAACAAGGCTGCGCCAACACCATCCGACGTCGAGGCGCAAGTCGCGGCCGGCCAAAAAGTCCAGATCCCGATCACCTTGACCGGCATCGACGCCGACGGCGACGACGTGCAGCTGCTCGGTCTCGGCAACAAGGCGCCGACACTCGGACGCATCAGCGAAGTCGGCGCCACCTACCTGGTATACGAAGCCTATGCCGACTCCACAGGAACGGACACCTTCTCATACGCCGTCGAAGACTGGACCGGCCAACGATCCCAAGCGCAAATCCGCGTAGGCGTATTCACATCCGGCACCGACTCGGGCGTATACGCGCGCGACGACGAAATCACATTGCGCCCCAACACCGCAGCAACCGTGCCCGTGGCGCAAAACGACATCTCCGGAGACAACACCGACCTGGCCGTCAGCGAAAACGTCGAATCGCAAGACATCAGCAATGTGACCGTGGCGGACAATACGCTCGCCTTCACCACTCCTCAGCAGGCGGGCACCTATTACGTGGTGTATACGGTCAAAGACAAGGCAGGATTGTCCGACACCGCGACATTGACGGTGAACGTGGACGACAACGCCACCATCGAACCGCCGACAGCATACGACTACCGTGTGCCATCTTCCGCGACGATCGATAAGAAATCCATCGACGTGGACGTTTCGCAATGGATCGCGAACCCTTCCGGCAGCGCCGACGAACTGCAGGTGGCCGTGGATGATTCCGCCACCGACCATGCGCATGTCAAGGGCGGTGACAAGTCCACGACCATTAGCGTGGACTTGACGGACGAGGCGCGAGCCGTGCCGTACACCGTGACCAACACGACGTATAACATCACGTCCACGGCGTTCATCCAAGTGCCCGCGTACGGCGTGTTCCCGCCGACCCTTCGACCGAAGGCGCCGGCTTTGAAGGTGAACGCACGCGAGACGATCACCATCAATATCGCCGATTACGTGCGTGTGGGCGCAGGCAAGACCGCGTATGTGGACGGCGCCGATTCGGTGAGCGCCACGAAGGCCGCGGACGGCGACCTGTATGTGAACGACCAGACGTTGAAGTTCACCGCATCAAAGGATTATTCCGGTCCCGCGTCCATCACCTTCACCGCGGTGGATGGCAAGCGCGACAAGAACGACAAGGTGAAAATCATCAATTCGGCGGTGTTGACGTTGCCGATCACCGTGATCGGACGTGACATGCCCGCGCCGACGTTCTCCTCGTCCACCATTGACGTGGTCGCAGGAGAAAGCGCCACCACCATCGATCTGACCGCGTTGACCCATTCGGCGTCCGACCTGTACGACGATGAGAAGCAGTACACGTATTCGGGTGGCACCGATTCCGACCAGGTGAGCGCCAAAGTGAGTTCGAACGGCAAGCTGACCGTGTCCGCCGACAAGACCGCTTCGCCGGGAACAACGGTGAGCGTGCCGATTTCGATTCAATATTCGAAGGGCACGGTGAGTGCGGGCGTCACGGTTCGTGTGACGGCCTCCAACAGGCCTTTGGCACGCATCAACGCGAAAACCGTGAAGGTCAAGGCAGGATCCAGTGAGGAAGTGAACCTGCTGTCCGATGCGTATAATCCGTTCCCCGATTCCGCATTGACCGTGACCGGATGCACGTCCGATGGCGCGTCGAAGCTGACCGTGGACTGCCCGTCCAACGGTGTGGTGTCGATCAGCGCCTCGTCCGATATCGGCGCGAGCACCAACAAGGTGATCGTCAACGTGCGCGATGCCACCAATACGAAGGAACGTGAGGTGACGGGCACCATCAACGTTTCGGTGATGGACAAGCCGGATGCGCCGCTGCTCTCCCCCATCGCCGGAGACCCGCAGGATGGCGCGGTGAATCTGAGTTGGACGGCCGGCTCTTCGAACGGCAGTCCGATCAGCGAATACAAGGTGTCGTGGGGCGGCGACGGTTCCGGCGAGAAATCGTGCGGATCCGTGACCTCCTGCCAAATCACCGGCTTGAAGAACGGCAAGACGTACTCGTTCAAGGTGCAGGCCAAGAATGAGGTCGGCTGGTCGAAGGAGTCGAATGGCGTGGAAGGCACGCCTGACAAGCTTCCGGACACGCCGACCGATGTGAAGGCCGAAGCTAGCAAGAACACCATCACTGTCACATGGAAGGCTTTGGAGGGTAATTTCTCCGCCGTCGACAAGTATCAGGTGACGTTGAGCGGTCCGAATGTGGCGAATCCGGTCCAGGAAGTCACTGGCACCAGCATCACGTTCAAATTCGACGACAATGCGATCACCGACGGTGCATCCTATACCGCCACGGTCAAGGCGCATAACAAAGTGAACTGGAGCCAGCCCTCCACGGCATCCAATGCCGTTTCGCCTTGGGGTACGCCTGACAATCCGACTATTTCCGCCGATCAATCAGGCGACAAGATCGTGGTGAGAGGGCGGATCAATGACGCACGTAACTCGAAATACCAGTCGATTACGGTAAGCATCGAGGGCGAAGACAAATCCGTGGAGACAAGCGCCAAGGATTATTCCGTCGAATTCGACATTAAGAACGAGTGGTACTACAGAAAACTTAAGCCGACGATTACCGTGGTTACGGAACGCAGTGGCTCATTGCGCAACGAAGCGTCCGTTTCGACTTTCACAGCAGTCGATCCTCCAACCAATGTGAAGCTGGAACTCAACAACAACACATGTGTGGCGACCTGGTCCAGAAAAGGTGGACGCGTCACAGGTTTCGTTGTAAAGGCCAAGGGTTATTACGATGATGATGTTCATGAGAGCAGAGCCGAATGGCCGCTTTCCGGTGATTGGAGCACCTGCGATACGGTAAGCGTGCAACAGTACTTCATCGACACCTCACATCTCAGCGACCCAGCAATCGCTACCGATAATACCGTCGGCAACAAAAAGCCAGCGGAAATCACACTGCCATCCTCATTGACGTGGGATACACAGAACGCCAACATCATTCATGTCAATGGCGGTAGTTGGGAGGCCCACGGGCGAAGTGTCAAAGGCCAGATCGTTATCACTCCGGCAGGGGAAAGCTCGCATACCTACGATTGGCCAGCTAACGGCACACTGGATGTTTCCGACATCACCAGTCCTTCCGGTACCAGATGCGATTGGGAGGTTCGCGTGATCACCACTGCCGGGGAACCAGAAATCAATGCGACCAAGAAAAGCTCTGATCCCGTGACCGGAGTCCGATACGAGGAGAAAACCCCCGATCCGGAACCGGGACCAACCCCTGATAATGGAGAGACGCAATCCTCGATAGACACCAATGCTTCAGCCATCTCATTACGAACAGGGTTGGCAGGAAAACAGGCGCGAGGCATCTCATTCACCGTCAAATAAGCAAATTCAACATCACAACCAATCATCAATACGATCAATAGAAGCAACCAAGGAGTACCTATGAGCAACGAAAACGACGACGCCACCCAGCTGGGTTCCATTGGGCGCCATATGAGCAAGCCGCAACAGCCCGGCAATCCGCAGGCACGCCCCGCATTCCAAGCTCCAAGCCTGCCGACGCATCCGCAGGAACAGGACGGAGACGAGGAGGGCACGGTACTCAGCACGCATAACGCAACCCACTACGCCGCCAACACGTTCGACGCCGACGAGGAGGGCACGGTACTCAGCACGCATAACGCAACTCCTTCCAGGCCGACGAGGCCTACGGTTCCAATGGCGCAGCCCATGCAGGCGCAACCGACGCAATCCGCTCCAACACAACAGCCGCTACCACAATCGCAATCGGCTCCCGTAATGGCAACGCGCCAATTCCCGCAGACTACGGCACCAAGCGTCAAGCCTGCGCAGCCGGCCATGGCTTCTTCCATGATGTCCGCGCCGCAGGCCGACATCACCGAATTCCATGAACTGTTCGCCCAACTGGTCGGCAACGTCTCCCAAGTCGTGGTCGGCAAGGAACAGCCGATCCGCCAATGCGCCACCGCCATGATCGTCGGTGGCCACATTCTGCTCGAAGACAATCCGGGGACCGGCAAAACGCAGCTGGCCCGCGGCCTCGCCAACTCCATCGACATGTCGTTCAAACGTATCCAGTTCACTCCGGATCTGCTGCCGTCCGACGTGGTCGGCGTAACCTACTACGACCAGAAGAACGGCGAATTCGAATACCGCGAAGGTCCGATTTTCGCATCCATCGTGCTCGCCGACGAAATCAACCGAGCCTCGCCAAAAACGCAGTCCGCACTGCTCGAGGTCATGGAAGAGCAGAAAGTCACCGTCGACGGCGAAACCCATGCGGTACCGCAGCCGTTCATGGTCATCGCCACTCAGAACCCCATCGAGCAACTCGGCACCTACAAACTGCCTGAGGCGCAGATGGACCGTTTCCTCATCAAAACAACCATCGGCTATCCGAGCCATGACGTAAGCGTGAACATCCTCAAGCAGGTCAACGTCACCGACCGTGCCTCCACCGTACATGCGGTGCTCACCGGCAACGACGTGCTGCGCATGCGCGCCATCAGCGAAACCGTGCGTCTCGACGACGCGATCATCGAATACATCGTGCGCTTGGTGGAAGCGACGCGCCACAACGAACGCATCCAAGTCGGATCGTCCATGCGAGGCGCGCTCGCACTGACCCGATGCGCCCGCGTGTGGGCCGCGTCCAGCAATCGCGGATACGTGGTGCCCGACGATGTGAAGCAACTGGCCGTCGCCGTGCTCGCACACCGCATCACGCTCACCGCGGAGGCCACATTCGCGGGATCCACCCCCGAACAGATGATCGAACAGATCCTTGATGAAGTGCCTTCACCGACCGTGGGCGCCACCGCCTGAAACGCACGGCGCAGCCAGCCGCGTACGACACGGCACACGCAAAGCGCACACCCCACACGAAACGTTCGTAAACCCCCGAAAGGTCAAGCATGCGACAATCCAAAACCATGCAGCGCAGGAGAACCATGCAACGATCCCTGCGACGCATCAAGCATCGCATCAAACGACTGGTCACCTCATACGTGTCGCCGCTCGGATGGGCCGTGACCGGACTCGCCATCGCCTCACTCATAGCGTTCACAATCCTCAGCTGGCATGAACTGCTGACCATGGCGATCGTGTTCGCATGCATGATGGTCGCCGCCATCATGCTGTCGCTCGGCAACACGTCGTTCACCGCCACCATAGACGTGTCCAGCAGGCGCGTCACCGTGTCAGACACGGTGAAAGTCGATGTGTGCGTCGACAATCCAGGGCGCACGCCAACCACATCAGCACGCGGCGACCTGCCCATCGGAGACAGCCACGAACGATTCGCCATCCCCATGCTCGCCGCCGGCCAATCACGCCAAACCACCGTGGAATTCACCGCCGTCTCCCGCGCGGTACTGCCGGTCGGTCCCCTGTCCATACGCAAAGGCGACCCATTCGGACTCGTACGACACGAAAAGAAACTTGTCGACCAAATCAACGTGTTCATCCACCCGAAAACCGTTATGCTGAACACACTCAACGCCGGAGTTCCGCGAGATCTCGAAGGCCAGCCAAGCGGCGAAATCGTCGACGACGACCTCGATTTCTACGGACTGCGTGAATACGAGCCAGGCGACGACGTACGCAACGTGCACTGGCTCAGCTCCGCAAAAACAGGCGCACTGATGATCCGTCAATACGAGGCGACCCGACGCACCGACACCGCATTGACCATCAGCGTGAACCCCGACGACTATGTGAGCTCCGACGAATTCGAACTGGCGGTATCCGTCCATGCCTCCATCGGCGTGCAATGCCTGCTCCAAAACCGACCGGTGACCTCACACGCGGGAACCGAACACATCATGCCACGCAACTCCACGGAATTCCTTGACGGCTGCAGCGCCATCTCCCCCGATATCAGCGACAATCCGAATCTGGTGCAAACCACCCTCGCCCATGCCCCCGACTCATCGTTCTACTACATCACCGTCGGCAGGCTCAAAAACATCGACGAAATCAAACGCATGGCGCTCGCACTCCCCCGATCCGCAACCTGCGTGGTACTGCAAACCGCCATCGGACAGCCACGCGCCATCAAACGATACGCCGATTTCACCTTGGCGACCGTAGGAAACCTAGACGATCTCCCAATGATCATGGGGGTACTGGAATGAGCACCACAGGACTTTCCACCCACAACACCAACACCGGCGACACCGGCCGCACCACCGGATTCGGCAACACCTTCACCGGAACCGGCACCGGCTCATGGGCCGACTCCACACACTCCGTCATCTGGATGTCACGAGACGGCAAATCACAGGCACTCCCCTACCTACGCCGGACACGCGCCTCGCAATACGCAAGCCTACTCGTCGCAGCCCTACTCACCCTCGCCGCCGCCAGCAACCTCATCGACGTCTACGGATCGGCCGCATCCTGGGCGCTCGCCGCCATTCCGGCCACCATCATCGGATCTCTCGTGGCGCTCGCAGGCACGGTTCCGGCACTTCGTCTCTGGTGGCAGATGCTGTTCATGGCCGTCGCCCAGCTGGTTGTCGGCCCTGTACTGTTCCTCAACGACACCACCATCGCCCATATTGTTCCGACCTTACGCACGCTTACACAAGGCTGGATGAACATGCTCGGATCGTTCAAATTCATTCTGTCGGTCGAACCTCCTACCGGTACCGCCGATGGCTGTTTGCTGGCCGTATGGACCATCTGCCTGTGGTTCGCGCTACTGACCGGCATTTTCGCAGTGACTGAAGATGGCCGATTCACCATGATCGCCATTATTCCCGTTACCGCCAATCTTGCGATTTGCGCGCTGCTCGGCTCATCTTCCGGCTATTACCGCATGTTCGTAGGCACCATAATGGCGCTCATATTGGTGATTTGGATCAGCGCACGTTGGAAATTACTGGAATTGGGACGTTGGCTCAGTTCCGTCGTGATCGTGGTGCTTTCCGTCGCATTGGCGATTGGAGGATGCCTCGTCGTCGATCAGGACCGCACCATTCTGCGCGACCATTATGATCCGCCGCTTAGCCCGTACAATTACACCAGTCCGTTAAGCGGCATGCGCTCGTACATTACAAACAGTAAGGACGACGTGCTCCTCACCGTCGAAAACCTGCCCGCTGGATCAAGCGTGCGACTAGCGGTCATGGACCGTTTCGACGGCAACGTATGGAATCTGTCCGACTCCACCATGTCGTCGGACTCCTCCAATTACCGACGTGTCGGCACCTCCATCACCAACAATGCCGAAGGCAAGAAATTCACCGCCACATTCACCGTGGACAAAGGACTCAGCGACTACTGGCTGCCCATGGCCGGAGCCGCATCCAGCGTGACATTCGACAACAGCGAAAACTCCGACTCGTTCTACTACAACAGCGACACCATGTCGGCCATCTACCCCTCACGCACCTCCGAAGGTCTCACCTACACGGAAACCGGCATCATGCCAACGGTTCCCACCGACAAACAGATCGCCAAAACAGACGCGGCCGCCATCAGCCAGCCAAAAGCCGAAGATGTGCCCGACTGCGTAGACAAACTCGCCACAGCCATCGCCGGAGGCCAATCCAAAGGCGGCGAAGCGGCCCAGGCCTTAGCCGAAAAGCTCAAAGAATCCGGTTGGTTCTCACACGGATTAAGCGGCGACTACCCGTCAACCGCAGGCCACGGCAACTACCGCATCGACCAACTGCTCGCCGGAACGGCCATGGTCGGAGACAGTGAACAATACGCCTCCGCCATGGCATTGATGGCACGCAGCCTAGGTCTTCCCAGCCGTGTGGTACTCGGATTCCTGCCAAAAGACGACGAAGGTGAAATCAGCGAAAGCCGCACCGAAGAACAAGGAACAACCACCATCACGAAATTCACCGGCAACGACGTGACCGCATGGGTGGAAATCAAACTGGACGGCTACGGTTGGGTGGCATTCTATCCAACGCCAAAAGAAACCAAAGTCCCCGACGAAAACCAGAACCTCACCCCACCGAATCCGCAAACCCTGGTACGCCAGCCCCCGGTACCACTCACCGACCCGCTACGCGACGACACCCAGGCCAAAGGCAAGTCCTCAATCGGCGGAAGCATGGCCGACGAAACCTCAGCCAACCTGTTCTGGCAGCATTTCGGCAGAATCGCAAGAAAAGTAGCCATCTACGGAAGCCCTCTATGGACGCTGCTCATCATATGCGGTCTCCTGCTCGCCATCAAAGCGATCGCACTGGCACGATCAAGAAAACACGGCAGCACGCAGCAGCGTGTGGCAGCCGGCTGGCAATCGGTCGCCGCGCTCGCACGGCAAAGCGGACTCGACATTCGAGGCACACGCAGCGAACAGGCGGTTTCGATCGCGAATCAGATGGATATTTCCCGCGAGACCTTGCTCGCTTTGGGCGCGCAAGCCGATTACGCGGCCTTCTCCGGTAATTTTGTCAACGAAGAGCATGTGCAGCAGTATTGGCGCGATATTGCGCAGGAACGCAAGTACATGCTCAAGTCATTGCCGACGTTACGCCGATGGCGTGCCAAACTTTCGCTTGCCGACGTTTTCCACTTCCGCAGCAACCGCAGCGGGCGGAACAACGGCAGCGATCGGAAGCACAATCGTAAGAAAGGACGGGACTCATGATCTTCCGTAGCATCGAGGCCGGCCTGAATAGCAATGTCGGGTGCAAAAGAAAAAACAACCAAGACAACACTCTCGCCAGCCGTGGCGTATATGTCGTATGCGATGGCATGGGCGGCGGCAAAGGCGGCGAGCGGGCCAGCGCACAGGTGGCGGCATGTTTCTCGCAGCTTGCCGAACAGCCGTCGCGCAACCGTACGTCCATCGAACATGCGTTGAGCCAATCGCAGCAACAGGTGCTCGAACTTGGCCAGGAGCTTGGCGGCATCGCCGGAACCACCATCACCGGCGTGGTGCTGCCGACTCGCGTTGAAGATAGCGTGCATGAACAAGCCATCGATGAGTACTGCTACGTCATCAATGTCGGAGATTCACGCACCTACCATATGCGCGCCGATGCGGAAGGCCATTGGATGGCGGAGTCGCTGACCCGGATCACACGTGACCATTCCGAACGGCAGAACGCCATCGACACCGGCGAAATGCTACCGGACGAGGCGAACCGATGCATACCGCGCAATATCATCACCCAATGCGTCGGCGCTCCTGACGGCATTCAGCCGGACTGGTATGCGGCGCGCTCCACGGGACGTTTCATCATCTGCTCGGATGGCCTGCACGCGCAGATCGATCGGGAACTGCTCGCCGATGTGGCGGCCGCATATGGCGATCCGCAAGTCGCCGCGGATATGCTGGTGCAGTCCGCGCTCGACGCGGGCGGCAACGACAACGTCACCGTGATTGTGCTTGATATATGCGGCAAATCATCGGATTATTCGGCAAATGACGATTGGAACGTCAGCAAAATCGACGATCACGAGGATATCGGCGATTTACAGGAAAGCACATTGCAAACGTTACGTGCCGTCCAATAATGCGCATGTTCTCGCAATGACAATCGTCAATAATCGGATTTGTCACGTTATATCAGCGTATTCAATACAATATTTACAGAACACGAGATAAGGAGATCATGATGGTCGATTTCGATGCCGCGGTGGCGGCCGTGCAGGATCCGAACGCAGATCCCGTGTTTCTGGCGAAAATCGCTTACGAAAATCCGGAATTCGGCGCGAATGTGGTTGCCAATCCGCGTGCGTACCCAGGCCTGAAGCGTTGGGTCGCCCAGTTCGGCGACGAACGCGCACGACAGCAGCTGGTCGCGATGGGGTGGCCGGTTCCACAGGACGGAATCATGCAGCAGGAGGCCGAGACGGCTTCTGAACAGACGCAATACCAGATGCCAAGCGAACAGGCGCAATACCAGCAGCCGCAGCAATCATCGGAAGTGCAATATCAGGCGCAGCACCAGCCGCCGGCAACCCAGCAATGCCAGCCTGAGCCGTTTGCGGCAACACCTGCATCGAATATGGCGAACGATGCTTCGATGGAATACGTCGACCCATATACCAACCCCGCAGACCTGTCTGAAGTGGCTGATTTTTCGCCGATTCAGCCGCAAGAGCCAGTCGCGTCGAATGCTGGTTTCACCGCAGAATTGGCCATGACCACGGAAGATCAGATGCTGATGGCTGAAATCGCAAGCAAAGCTCCGGAGCTGCACCCCTTCCTTGCGCGCAATCCGCATATCTACCCGGATCTGCTCAACTGGCTTGCCAGTCTCAATGATTCCGCCATCAACGCAGCCATCCGTCTGCGACGGTAACCCTTGGTAGAACTTGGCAAAAGCCCGACGAAAGCCGCCAAACAAGGCCTAATAAAAGCCGCTTGCATTGGTAAGCTTTCGTACCATAATATGTTCGTTGCGCCGTCATCCTCATTTATGGATTGACGACGCAACATGTATCGCGGCGCGAAGGAAATCAGCGCTGTTCGAAAGTGAAGAACTGGTCTCCGATACGCACCGTGCAAGGCGCGTCAAGCTTCATCGGCTTGCGTTCGACCTTGATCTCCTCATTGCCTTGAATGATGTACGTGCCGTTGAGCGAACCGTAATCCTCGATCCACAATACGCCATCCTGATCGAAGCTGATCGCCGCATGATTGCGTGAGATGGTGCGCGTCGGATCCTCCAACTTCACGAATTTCGCGCCTTCCGGCACCTCAGCGGAAGGCTTGCGTCCCAGCAGCACACCCATATCGACGATCACTTCCTGGCCGGTCTGCTCGTTGTAAAGCACATACTCCAGCTTCGGCTGCTTCATGGTGAATGCCGAAGACAGCACCGTGCCATCCCAGTCAATGTCATCATCGTCATTGACCGGTTCGACGTCGGACGGTTCCAGCGCCGCGGCAGCCTGTTCCACCGGCTGTATGTTCGCCGCATACGATTCCGCGGATTCCTGCACATTTTCCAATGCTTGGAATGCTTGGGATTCCGGTGATTCGTATGTTGGCTGCGATGTTGGCTGCGACTGCGCAGCCTCCGCCATGGCGGGCTCAACGAGAGAAGACATTACTGTGGCATCATCGTCATACCAACCTGGTTCAGGTGGAGGCGGATATGGAAGAAAGCTCATACCTTCATTGTAATTTGCCATGCGATTTTGCGATGAAGATATCCGCTCTGCAATACGTACGGTTCCGCAATAGGCTGACTGTTGTCGTAGGGATCGCAGCAACTGCAGTTCCGCATTAAAAATAGTTCCGCATTAAAAAATGGGGATCAGCTGTTTCCAGCCAATCCCCATTCATGTATTGAGATGATTTCAGACGTTATGCCATTCCATCATCGCTTTTCGGATCACAGGGTGTCGCCCAAATCCATCTGACCGCCATTGTCGTCCAGGAAGTCATCCGGATTGAAGTCGTCGCCGAGCTTCAGATCTCCGAAGTCGATGTTCGAGAAGTCGACTTCGGACAGATCGGCGTCGCCGAAGGCGGCATCGGACTCGTCGCCACCCAAACCGAAGTTCGGGTAGATGGTGTCGCGAATGGCCTTGTCAGGCTCGACCACGGCGTTACGGTAACGGGCAAGGCCGGTACCTGCCGGGATGAGCTTACCGATGATGACGTTCTCCTTGAGGCCCTTGAGGTCATCGACCTTCTGGCTCAGAGCGGCTTCGGTAAGCACGCGGGTGGTCTCCTGGAAGGAAGCCGCGGACAGCCAGGAATCGGTTGCCAGCGAGGCCTTGGTGATGCCCATCAGCTCCGGACGACCGGCAGCAGGCTTGCCACCTTCCTTCACGGCCTTCATATTGGCGGCCTTGAAGCGGGCCTGATCCACCAGTTCACCCGGAAGAAGGTCGGTATCGCCGGAATCGATCACCGTGATACGACGCAGCATCTGGTGCACGATGACCTCGATGTGCTTATCGTGGATATCCACGCCCTGGGAGCGGTACACGGTGTGCACTTCCTCCACAATGTTCACCTGGGCAGCACGCGGGCCGAGGATGCGCAGGATCTTCTTAGGATCGACGGAGCCTTCGATCAGCTGGGTGCCAGCTTCGACATGATCGCCGTCCTTGACCATCATCGGGGCGCGACGGGTCACCGGGTAGGCGATCGGCTCGACGGAATCGTCGTCCGGCTTCAGGATGACCTGACGGCCGCGCTCGGTGTCTTCCACCTTGACCACGCCAGCGAACTCTGCGATCGGGGCCTCACCCTTCGGAGTACGGGCTTCGAAAAGCTCGGTAACACGAGGGAGACCCTGGGTGATATCGGATGCGGAAGCAACGCCACCGGAGTGGAAGGAACGCAGCGTCAGCTGGGTACCAGGCTCGCCGATGGACTGTGCGGCCACGATGCCAACGGCCTCGCCGACATCCACCAGCTTGTTGGTGGCCAGCGACCAGCCATAGCACTTGGCGCACACGCCGCGCTTGGATTCGCAGGTAAGCACGGAACGGGCCTTGACCTCTTCCACGTCGTGGGCAACAAGATCGTTGAGCACGTCCATGGACAGCGCGTCACCGGCCTTGTACAGCACGGTCTCGCCGTCGGCGGGATCGATCACGTCGGTTGCGAGCAGACGGGAGTACGGACCGCCATCGGCGGCCTTGACCAGATGCAGGTTGCCTTCAGCATCACGCTCGCCGACCTTCATCGTCAGGCCACGCTTGGTGCCGCAATCCTCTTCGCGCACGATTACGTCCTGGGAAACGTCCACCAGACGACGGGTCAGGTAGCCAGACTCTGCGGTACGCAGTGCGGTATCGGCCAGACCCTTACGTGCACCGTGCTGGGAGATGAAGTATTCCAGCACGGACAGGCCGTCACGGTAGTTGGACTTCACCGGTCGAGGAATGATCTCGCCCTTCGGGTTGGCCACGAGGCCTCGCATGCCTGCGATCTGGTTGATCTGCATCATGTTTCCTCGTGCACCGGACTGCACGATGATAGCCAGGTTGTTCTTGGAGTCGAAGTGTTCCTCGACCGCCTCAGAAACCTCGCTGGTGCACTTGGTCCACAGGTCGATGAGTTCCTGACGGCGCTCCTCTTCGGTGAGCATACCGATTTCGTAGTTCTCGTTGACCTTGTCGGCTTCGGCTTCGTACTTCTCGATGTACTCGTCGCGCTCGGACGGCTGGATAACGTCGGAGAACGCGAAGGACACACCGGACCACGGTGCGCGGGTGAAGCCCATATCCTTCAGCGCGTCCAGCGTTGCCGCCACCTGTGCGGTGGAGTAACGGGTTGCGATGTCGTCGACGATCTTGCTCAGACGCTTCTTCGGAGCCTGATCGTTCACGAACGGGTAATCCACCGGCAGCGTGCTGTTGAACAGAATACGGCCATAGGAGGTTGCGAAAAGCACGGAACCATCATGGAAGCGCTCTTCCTTCACCACGGCCGGGCTGCCCGGTTCCGGATCGACGACTTCGATTTCGCTCGGCTCCCAGCCCTTCGGCAGCACAAAGTCTTCCGGAAGGCGGATAAGCACCTTGGCCTGCATGTCGATCTCATGCTTGTCGAGGGCCATTTCGGCCTCTTCCAGCGAGGAGAACACGCGGCCCTGACCCTTGGCACCGTCGATGACGGTGGTCAGGTAGTACAGACCGAGGATCATATCCTGGCTCGGCATGGTCACGGTGTGGCCGTCAGCCGGCTTCAGAATATTGTCGGAAGCCATCATCAGGGAGCGTGCTTCAGCCTGGGCTTCAGCGGACAGCGGCAGGTGGACTGCCATCTGATCGCCATCGAAGTCGGCGTTGAATGCGGCGCAGGCAAGCGGCGGCAGGTGGATGGCCTTGCCTTCCACCAGAATCGGCTCGAATGCCTGAATACCCAGACGGTGCAACGTAGGTGCACGGTTCAGGAGCACCGGATGCTCGGCGATGACCTCTTCGAGCACGCCCCACACTTCGGAGTCGCCGCGGTCCACGAGACGCTTGGCGCTCTTCATGTTCTGGGCATAGTTGAGGTCGACAAGGCGCTTGATGACGAACGGCTTGAACAGCTCGAGGGCCATCGGCTTCGGCAGACCGCACTGGTGCATGCGCAGGGACGGACCGACCACGATCACGGAACGGCCGGAATAATCCACACGCTTACCGAGCAGGTTCTGACGGAAACGACCCTGCTTACCCTTGAGCATGTCGCTCAGGGACTTCAGCGGACGGTTGGAGGCGCCGGTGACCGGGCGGCCACGACGACCGTTGTCGAACAGGGAATCGACGGCTTCCTGCAGCATGCGCTTCTCGTTGTTGAGCATGATTTCAGGAGCGCCGAGCTCGATCAGTCGCTTCAGACGGTTGTTACGGTTGATCACACGACGGTAGAGGTCGTTGAGATCGGAAGTGGCGAAACGGCCACCGTCGAGCTGCACCATCGGGCGCAGATCCGGCGGAATGACCGGAATCACGTCGAGCACCATGGCCTCCGGCTTGTTGCCGGTGGTCAGGAAGGCGTTGACGACCTTCAGTCGCTTCAGGGCGCGGGCCTTGCGTTGGCCGGTACCGGTGTCGATCTCCTCGCGCAGCTGCTTGGAAGCGGCTTCAAGATCGAAGTCCTGCAGGCGCTTCTTAATGGCTTCGGCGCCCATGCAGCCTTCGAAGTAATCGCCGTAGCGGTCTTCCATCTCACGCCACAGGTCGACGTCGCCTTCCATGTCGCCCGGCTTCAGGTTCTTGAAGCGGTCGAACACGGCGCTCAGACGCTGGATCTGCTCGTCGAAACGAACGCGGATGGCGGCCATTTCACGCTCGGCGCTGTTGCGCAGCTTGGCGCGTGCGGAGCCCTTGGCTTCGCCTTCGGCCTCAAGTTCAGCCAGATCGGCTTCGACCTTCTTGGCACGCTCTTCGATTTCCGCGTTGCGGCGCTTCTCCAGGTTGGCGATATCGTTGTCGAACTCGTCCTGCAGACCCGGAAGATCCTCATGACGCTGTTCCTCATCGACGCTGGTGACCATGTAGGCGGCGAAGTAGATGACCTTTTCCAGATCCTTCGGAGCGATGTCCAGCAGGTAGCCCAAACGGGACGGAACACCCTTGAAGAACCAGATGTGGGTCACCGGAGCGGCAAGCTCGATATGGCCCATGCGCTCACGACGAACACGGCTCTTGGTGACTTCCACACCGCAGCGTTCGCAGACGATGCCCTTGAAGCGCACGCGCTTGTACTTGCCGCAGGCGCATTCCCAGTCGCGGGTAGGTCCGAAGATCTGCTCGCCGAACAGGCCGTCTTTCTCCGGTTTCAGGGTACGGTAGTTGATGGTTTCAGGCTTCTTGACCTCACCGTGGCTCCAGTTACGGATATCGTCGGCGGTGGCCAGGCCAATCCTCAGTTTGTCAAATGCGTTGACGTCCAGCACTCTATTGTCCTGTCTATCGATTCTTAATGCTTAATCACGTTTCATCAGGCTGGTCGCGCCGCGCTGTCAGGCAACGCGACCAGCCTTGGGATCACTGGAATTCAGGTTCTTCCACAACCTGGTCTTCCTTGGCGGCCGCGTCAGGACGTGCGCCAATGTTGAAGCCCAAATCGTCGGAGGAAGTAGACGGATCGTCGTCCTCGTCCTTCATGTCAATGGCCACGCCTTCGGCGTTGAGCACTTCGACGTTCAGCGACAGGGACTGCATTTCCTTAAGCAGCACCTTGAAGGATTCCGGAATGCCTGCCGGCGGCAGGTTGTCGCCCTTCACGATGGCGCCGTAGACACGCACGCGGCCGTCGACGTCATCGGACTTGGTGGTCATCATTTCATGCAGCGTGTAGGCGGCGCCATAGGCCTCGAGGGCCCACACTTCCATCTCGCCGAAACGCTGGCCACCGAACTGAGCCTTACCGCCCAACGGCTGCTGGGTGATCATGGAGTACGGGCCAGTGGAACGCGCGTGGATCTTGTCGTCGACCAAGTGGTGCAGCTTCAGCATGTACATGTAGCCAACGGAGATCGGCTTCGGATACGGTTCGCCGGTACGGCCGTCGAACAGCACAGCCTTGCCGTCGTCGCCGACCAGCTTGTTGCCGTCGCGATCCGGAAGGGTGCAGGACAGCAGGCCCTTGATGGTTTCCGGACGAACGCCGTCGAACACCGGAGTTGCCACCGGAGTGCCCGGCTCGCCCTTTTCGGCGCCCTGCGGAATGTACTTCTTCCAAGCGGCTTCGGCATCCGGATCAAGGGAGATGTCCCAGCCGGCGTGCGCGATCCAGCCCAAGTGCAGTTCCAGCACCTGGCCAAGGTTCATTCGAGAAGGCACGCCCAGCGGGTTCAGCATGATGTCGACCGGAGTACCGTCGGCAAGGAACGGCATATCCTCTTCCGGCAGAATGCGGGAGATAACACCCTTGTTGCCGTGGCGGCCAGACAGCTTGTCGCCCTGGGTGATCTTACGATGCTGCGCGATGTAGACGCGGATCATCTGGTTCACGCCGTTCGGCAGCTCGTCGCCGTCTTCCTCGGCATCCTCGCGAGTGATCTCCTTGACGGCGATCACAGTACCGGTTTCGCCGTGAGGCACGCGCAGCGAGGTGTCACGCACCTCGCGGCTCTTCTCGCCGAAGATGGCGCGGAGCAGACGCTCTTCCGGAGTCAGCTCGGTCTCGCCCTTCGGGGTGACCTTGCCCACCAGAATGTCGCCGGCTTCGACCTCGGCACCGATGCGAATGATGCCACGCTCGTCGAGGTTGGCCACCGCGTCCTCGCCGACGTTCGGCAGATCGCGGGTGATCTCTTCGGCACCCAGCTTGGTTTCGCGGGCGTCGATCTCATATTCCTCGATGTGGATGGAGCTCAGGGTGTCGTCCTGCACGAGACGCTGGGAGATGATCACAGCATCCTCGTAGTTGTAGCCGTTCCACGGCATGAAGGCGATGAGCAGGTTCTTGCCCAGTGCCATTTCGCCCTTCTGGGTGGCCGGACCATCGGCAAGCACGGTACCGGCTTCCACACGTTCGCCGTCGTGGATCAGCGGAACCTGGTTGTAGCAGGTGGTCTGGTTGGAACGCAGGAACTTGGCCAGCTTGTAGGAGCTGGTGGTGCCGTCGTCGTTCATCACACGGATGATGTCGGCGGAAACATACGTCACCACACCCGGCTTCTCAGCCAGAATGACATCGCCGGAATCGACGGCCGCACGCCATTCGGCACCGGTGCCCACCAGCGGGCGCTCGGATTCGATCAGCGGCACTGCCTGACGCTGCATGTTGGTACCCATCAGCGCTCGGTGGCCCTCATCGTGCTCCAGGAACGGAATCAGGGAGGCGCCGACGGAAACCATCTGACGCGGGGAAACGTCCATGTAGTCAACGGAGCTGACGGGCACATCGACTGCTTCTTCTTCGCCGACTCGGGCAAGAGCCTGCTTCTTGACGAAGTTGCCGTTCTCGTCGAGTTCCTGGTTGGCCTGTGCGATCACGTGCTCGGCATCGCGGTCTGCGGTCATGTATTCGACCTCGTCGGTCACATGGCCGTTGATGACCTTACGGTACGGGGTCTCGATGAAGCCGAACGGATTGATGCGGCCGAAGGTTGCCAGAGAACCGATAAGACCGATGTTCGGACCTTCAGGAGATTCGATCGGGCACATACGGCCGAAGTGGGACGGGTGCACGTCTCGCACTTCCATGGATGCGCGGTCACGAGACAGACCGCCAGGGCCCAGAGCGGACAGACGACGCTTGTTGGTGACGCCTGCCAACGGGTTGTTCTGATCCATGAACTGCGACAGCTGGGAAGTTCCGAAGAACTCCTTGATGGTGGCGTTCACCGGACGAATGTTGATCAGGGACTGCGGGGTGATGGCCTCCGGATCCTGGGTGGTCATACGTTCGCGGACCACACGCTCCATACGGCTCAGACCGGTACGCAGCTGGTTCTGGATCAGTTCGCCGACCTGGCGGATACGACGGTTGCCGAAATGATCGATATCGTCGACGTCCACGCGCAGATCCACATCCTGGCCGTCACGCTTGCCCGGGAACTTGGTGTCGCCGGCATGCAGGGTGACCAGGTACTTGATGGTGGAGATGATGTCTTCGCGAGACAGGCTGCGATCGTTGACATCCTTTTCCAGACCAAGCTTGCGGTTGATCTTGTAACGGCCAACGCGGGCCAGATCGTAACGCTTGGTGTTGAAGTAGAAGGAATCCAGCAGGTTGCGGCCAGCTTCCGGCGTCGGGGTGTCGGCCGGGCGGATCTTGCGGTACAGATCGGTCAGAGCCTCGTCCTGGGTCTGCACGGTCTCCTTGGCAAGCGCGTCCATAACCAGCGGGTAATCCCTGAACGCATCGGCGATCTCATCCTTGGTCATGCCGATGGCCATGAGGAACACGATGGCGGACTGCTTGCGCTTGCGGTCCACGCGCACGCCAAGCACGTCACGCTTGTCGATCTCGAACTCAAGCCATGCGCCACGGCTCGGGATGATCTTCGCGCCGAAGACTTCCTTGTCGGAAGTGCGATCCTGGCTGCGGTCGAAGTACACGCCCGGAGAACGCACCAGCTGAGACACGATCACTCGCTCGGTACCACCGATGATGAAGGTGCCGTGCGGGGTCTGCAGCGGGAAATCGCCCATGAACACGGTCTGGGACTTGATTTCGCCGGTGTCGCCGTTTTCGAATTCAGCGTTCACATACAGCGGCGCGGAGTAGGTGTAATCCTTCTCCTTGCACTCCTGCACGGTGTGGCGCGGTTCTTCGAAATACGGATCGGAGAAGGTCAGGCTCATGGTCTGAGCGAAGTTCTCGATCGGTGAGATCTCCTGGAAGACCTCATCAAGACCGGAGGTGTGGGGCACGGTGTTGGTGCCGTTCGCCAGATCCTCCTCGACACGCTTCTGCCAGCGCTCGTTGCCGATGAGCCAGTCGAAGCTGTCAGTCTGTACACCCAACAGGTAGGGTACATCAATGGGCTCGCGGATGGAGCCGAAGTTCACACGGTCCGACGCCTTGTGCAGATCAATATCGTGCTGGTCGGCGCGTGCGATGATGGTGGTGGTGTTCGTCGTAGCCTCAGCCAATGGACGTTCCTTATCGCTCGCTAAATCGTTTCGATATGTTTCCCCGGAAGCGCTCCCATTGGCCACCATATGCCTAGTACGCGGGCGCTTCTTCCTTGTCAGCGTGCCCGCTATATGACACGCATGTACGCAAAGTCATGAGAATAACATATCCTATAGATTTTTATTCAATAGTGACGCCGACCGGATCGGACTTCGCTTTGGGATGCCCTTCAATCGAAAGCTGCGCCGAATACACGCCACGATCCACCTTCGGCAGGGTGGATTGATCCTCCACGCATTCGCTGCCAGTACGCGTTCCCGGCCAGGTGATCGTCTGTTTGACCTCGTCGCCCTTCGCCAACAGACGATAGTCGGTGTCAACGGGGCACACATTCGACTTCCAAACCACATCATCGCCCGATTTGATCGTCAACACCACGCTGGAAGCCGACACATCAACCAAGCAACCAACCTTGCTTGAACCGTCATATTTGACGTCCGTAGTGAAATCCATCGAATCGCCCACACCGAAACTTGACGCCGCAGGAGTCAACGAAAGCGCGACATTGGACGCATCGCAATCCGGCACCCCGCTTTTCTTCTCCTTGGTCGGGGACGGCACTTCCTTACGGGAAATCGCATACACGTCCGCATGATGAATCTCACGATTCACCGCGACAATCCCCCTCGACAGGGAGTACAGACAAAACACCAGAAAAGAAATCAGCACTATCGCAGCGATGCCGACGACGATGCGACGGCGACGAAATATCGCCTGCTGTTTTTTCGAACGTTTCTTGCCGGATTTCGAGGACGTCTTCTGTGCCATGATTTCACAGTCTAGCGTGCGCACATCCAAAGAACGTCGGCATTCTTCCTTTCATACCGGAAGACGCACATCCGCATTCGGCAGGATTTCGATAAGACCATCCTCATCCAACGATGCGATGCACCGATCAAGCTGGATATGGTCATCCCACAGTCGTTCAAGCGACTTGCGATTAAGGGCGGTCGCACCTTCCGGCAGATTGCGCAGCGCATTCAGCACCAGCCCACGCACCTGACGATCCGTACCTTGGAAACGTTGACGCGGCCGCGTGCGACGTTCCCCCAATCCCGGACGACCATTATGCAAAAACACGCAATGTCCCGAAACAGGGCACGCCTCGCACAACGGAGCCTTTGCCGTGCAGACGGTCGCGCCCAATTCCATAACGGACTGATTCCACACCACTGAAGGACGGTCGAACCGTCTGCATTTTGAGGCATCATCCTGCGGCAACATCTGCTTCGCCAACGCACGTTCCGCAGGTCTTGCGGCGCCGCCAAGCGACTCCTCGCCAAGAAAAACCCTCGAAAGCACCCTGCGAATATTCGTATCCACCACCGCGATGCGCTCACCAAACGCGAAACTCATCACCGCGCTGGCCGTATAATCGCCGATACCCGGCAATGCCAGCAACTCATCGTACGTACGCGGCAGCTTGTTATCGTAATCGGAAGCGACCACGCGGGCGCATTCCTGCAATCGCAAGGCGCGTCTCGGATAGCCGAGCCTGCCCCAAGCCGTGATCACATCCGCTTTCGCGGCATCGGCAAGCGCGACCGCATCAGGCCAGCGTTCCATCCAATCGTTCCAATACGGTACCACACGGCTCATCTGCGTCTGCTGGCTCATCACTTCGGAGACAAGCACGCCCCACGCAGTAGTGCGGCCGAAACGCCATGGCAGGTCACGCGCCGAAGCATGCCACCATTCGGCAAGCGCGTCCGCCACAGCTTCGGCGTTTTCAATTTCGGTATTAGGCTCGTTCGTGTCGTTCATCGTACCTATTCTTGCATTCATGACGAACGAAGAGCATACCAATGACGCGCAAGGCGCAACCGCAGAGGAAGCCAAAGTCGAGAAAATGTTCGAATACGGCTACCGCAAGTCGAATTATGGGCCGGACGAACTCGTGACCGACGCGCACGGCAATCCGATTTCCGTGGTCGACGCGATGCTGTCAGCCGAAGACGCGGCCAAAGCCGAAACCTCCACGCCCCACTTGTGCTACTACTCCCCCCGCATTCCGGGCAATACCGGTTCGGCAATCCGCCTGTGCGCGGTGACCGGCACGATCCTGCATTTGGTGGAGCCGCTTGGATTCAATCTGCGCGATACGAAGCTGCGCCGCGCCGGACTGGACTACCACGACATGGCGCACGTGGTATTGCACCCGAATTTTGAGAATCTGGTGGAATCCATGCCGAATTCGCGCATCATCGCGTTCACCGCGCACGCTACCAAACTGTATACCGACATCGAATACAAGCCGACTGACATTCTGCTGTTCGGCCCGGAGCCGGGCAATATTCCCGATCCGATGGATATTATGGCCGGTCCGCACGTGGCCGAACAGGTGCGTCTGCCAATGCGTCCAAGCCTGCGTTCCCTGAACCTCACCAACTGCGCATCCATCGCCATCTACGAAGCCTGGCGCCAACTAGGCTTCGCCGGCGGCCAGTGATCCCTCCCCCGCCTGCCAACTTTCGTTTCAATTCATTACCTTATGGATATTGGGGACGCAGTAGGGCGGGATATTCCATTCGTGACACACTCAAGGCCGTTCGGCCAAGCCTACGGTCCCGAACGGAATATCCCGCCCTACTGCTTGCTATGGCACACAAACCAACGTGTTGCAAACAAAAAGCAAGCGTCAACCTAATCTGATGTGAAGCGCAACATAAGCGGGGAGCCGGCATGTTCTGTTTCAGACCGTAAAGACTTGGCCTGAGCGGCCCGGAGCGTGTCGGGAATAGAATATGCCGGCTCCCCGCGACCTTCCGCAACCAACGCAACCACTGCGAAAGATGCGTAGGGAAGAGAGGGGCTAGTTTTTGAAGCTGTGGATTGGGGCGGGGATGCGGCCGCCTCGGGTCACGAAGGCTTCGCAGCTGGTCTGGTTGACTGGAATGATCGGCGCATAGCCCATCAGGCCGCCGAAGTTGGCCATCTCCCCTACGCCTTTGCCTTCGACCGGAATCACGCGCACGGCCGTGGTCTTCTGATTGACCATGCCGATCGCAGCCTCGTCGGCGATGATGCCGGAAATGGTGGAGGCGGTGGTGTCTCCCGGAATGGCGATCATGTCAAGGCCAACGGAGCACACGCAGGTCATGGCTTCGAGCTTTTCGATCTTCAGGCAGCCGTTGGTTGCCGCGTCGATCATGTTCTTGTCTTCGGAGACGGGGATGAACGCGCCGGAAAGTCCGCCGACGTAGGAGGACGCCATGATGCCGCCCTTCTTCACCTGATCGTTGAGCATGGCGAGCGCTGCGGTGGTGCCCGGTGCGCCAACCTGTTCGAGGCCGATCTTCTCAAGCACTTCGCCGACGGAGTCGCCTACGGCCGGGGTTGGCGCGAGGGAAAGGTCGATGATGCCGAATGGAATGCCGAGGCGACGGGATGCCTCCTGTGCCACCAGCTGGCCGACACGCGTGATCTTGAACGCGGTGCGTTTGATGGTTTCACATAGGAATTCGAAGTTTTCGCCCTTGGCTTCGTCGAGCGCGCGGGAAACCACGCCGGGGCCGGAAACGCCGACGTTGATGACCGCATCGCCTTCGGTTACGCCATGGAAGCCGCCTGCCATGAACGGGTTGTCGTCGGGGGCATTGCAGAATGCCACGAATTTCACGCATCCGTAGGAATCGTTATCTGCGGTAGCGTGTGCGATGTCTTTGATGATGTGGCCGAGCAGTTCGACGGAGTTCATGTCGATGCCGGTTTTGGTGGAGCCCACGTTCACGGAGGAGCACACGATGTCCGTTTCGGAAAGCGCCTGCGGCAGGGACCGGATAAGCATCTCCTCGGCAGGGGTCATGGACTTGGATACGAGTGCGGAGTAGCCGCCAATCAGGTCGACGCCGACCTTCTTCGCCGCACGGTCAAGCGCATGCGCAATTTTCACGAAGTCCTCAGAGCTCTTGCAGGAGCTTGCGCCGACCAGGGAAATCGGGGTGACGGTGATGCGCTTGTTGACGATCGGAATGCCGTAGTCGCGTTCGATGGCCTGGCCAGTGGATACGAGATCCTTGGCATACGTGGTGATCTTGCTATAGATGTTCTCACAGACCTCGTCGACGCTGTCGGCCGCGCAGTCCAGCAGGCTGATGCCCATGGTAATAGTGCGCACGTCGAGCTTCTCCTGCTCGATCATCTGGTTGGTCTCGTGGACCTCCATGATATTCAGCATGGTTTTTCCTTACGATTAGTACGATTCGTGGCTTCGATTACTTGCGTGACTCACGTATGCCGCGGATCAGACGCGGTGCATCTTGGTAAAGATCTCCTCGCGCTGGCAGCGGATGCGCACGCCAATCTCCTCGCCAAGCTTGTCGAGATCGTCCACGACCTCGCCGAATTCCTTGTCGGCATTGGAATAATCCACAATCATCATCATGTTGAAGAAACCGTCGATGATGGTCTGGGAAATGTCAAGCACGTTGACCTGATGTTCGGAAAGGTATGTGCAGACGCGTGCGATGATGCCGACAGTATCCTGACCGACGACGGTGATGATTGCCTTGTTCATGGAACTCCCTAAACGTGAGGTGTGAATATCCAGTTACCGTCTCGGCAAATTGCCGGACGTGTGCTCAAGTATAGGAAAGGCACGTGCCAAAACACGTGCCTTTCGTCTATTTGCCTTACATACTGAGATGACTGTCGGACATCACCTGCCTCTGCAGCAGCTGTATGTCACCGCCAGATGCCGTCAAGCACACGCACATCCACGCAATCGACCTTGCCGTCAGCAACAAAACGGAACTCGCCATCGCCGTCCGCACCTTGGAACAGCATGCTGCCGGCCGCTTCGCCGTTGTTAAGGAAGACTTCCACCACATTACGGTCGAAGAAGATTTCGACTCGACGCACATCGGCGATGCCGCTATCGAAATCGATGTCGTCCACGACTGTTCCCTTCGTAACCAGTCGGGTCACGCCGTCGCGACGCTGCAGCTGCAATTCAGTCGAATCACCATTGGCGGGATTGGTACCGGTCGCGATGAGCATTGTGAAATCGTCATCGTCAGCCAGATGCATGTCCATGTAATACGCGTTGTTCGGCACAATAAAGAAGGTCCCGTTTTCGTCTGCACGCGCTTCCAAACGATCGCCTAGCAGCTGCTCGTACGCTTCTTTGACAGGACGGCTGGTCAAGCGGCCGTCACGCACGTGCAGTTCACGTGGCAGCGACATCATGCCGTTGGCAATGCACGGCTTTTCCACACGCATCGCGGGAAAGTCGGTATACCAGCCGAATACGATACGGCGGCCGTCGTCGGCAGCAAAGCTTTGTGTCGCGTAGTAGCCGGTACCGAAATCGCACCAATCGCTGTTCCCTACCTGCAAACGTGGACCTTCGGCGGTGTCCTTGAGATCACCAACATACCAACGCACCTGCTGGAAACGACCTTGCTTGTCACGGTAGTGCATCAACGCGCCGATGGCGACCGTCTTGCCGTCGAGCTGGAACAGGTCAGGACATTCGTAGGTACGCGATAGCTGGTGGCCGAAATCGGCGAGCACCGGTCCTTCATACTGCCACGTCACGTTGCGCTTGAGCGGTTTCTTCGCGGAGAAGAGCGCCATGGCAGGCACCGTATCCATATTGGGCTTGTCGGCACCGGGCCTGCCTTGCGGACCGAACGTAAACCAGCCGTCTGTACCCTGTACGCTGATGCCAGGCGCCGCGGAGGACACAGCATCAGTATCGAATTCGGAGACCGGCAGATTCGTGGCGGTCACCATGTAAGCGCGTTCCGGATTGATCGCCTCGCCGGACATGCCGGTTTCCACCTTCGGATCACGGAAATCGAAGCCAAAACCATCGTTAACGCGCAACGCGACCGGAGATTCGACACTCACATGCACGCCATCCTCACACAAGCAGGTGGTCTGGTATTCAGTAACAGACGATTCGTCTCCGCGAGTCTCCAGGTGCCGGGTCAGGTACAGGCGAATAGCGGCCGCATCATCACCCTTGCAAGGATTGTCACACGCATCCACCGTCACCGCGGATCCGGAGAACGCGCCACCAACGATGCGTTCGTCGATATGCAGCTCCGGCTGCGGTTCGAGGAAGATTGGCAGATGCGTCCAATGCACCAGATCGCGGCTCACCGCATGCCCCCAGTGCATATTGTCCCAGCCAAAACCATACGGATTGAATTGGTAGAACAGATGGTAGCGTCCTTGGAAACGACACAGGCCGTTAGGATCATTCATCCAGCGAGCGAATGGCTCGAAATGCGCCGCAGGACGAGCGAAACGATCATAGATCTGCTCCAGCGTCGGCTGCGTATCCCATTCATTGTCGTACGGATTCATGCTGATGAAACGCACACCTTCATCAAGGAGATTCTCACACTCGGACAAGTAGGCGAACCGTACGGTCAGTCGGAGCGCACTCACCGTAATACGCACGTTCGTCGGCACCGGAATCAAGAAATGGTGGCGACGCTCGGCCACCGGCATGGCATGGCTGGCGATTTGATGGCCGTCCCCGTCTGTAATGGTGACGGCAGCGTCATCGCCGCATCTTTCGGCGAACAATTCCAGCAAACGGTAGCCGCCGGTTTCGATGGCAACGGAATAGTTGTCAGGCATAATAATCTCCTCCACAACGCCACATGATCGGATATCACGTGGCTACGCATTGAAAAACAGATAATCGGAAAACTAAATATGAAAAAAGGGAACGTCCGTCACGACACGATGGAATCGCGTTCGATGATGCGGCAGCGCAATGCTGTTTTGCTGCCATCACGTTGCCTCTGCACCGCCATGCCACGATCGGACTCAAGATCAGCTACGGCCTTGTCGCCGTCAAGTATGGCGACAAGTTGCCGAACCGCTTCAAAACCCATCTCATAATGGGGCAGTTCCAGCGTAGTCAGTGATGGTTTAATCACATTAGTGATGAACGGCTGGTTATCGATGCTAATCACCGACACGTCAGCGCCGATGCGCACTCCGCGTTCGCGTGCGGCTTCGTAGATGAAAGTGGCGCGCACATCGTTGAAACAAAAGATGCCGTCCGGCTTGATTTCGTCGAACACCCGCGCCGCCTCAGCAGCAGCGTTGGTCGTCTCCAATACATTGACGACCAAAGCGTCATCGAATGGAATGCCCGCTTCCGCAAGCGCACGTCGGTAACCAGTCAGACGTTGACCTTGCGCGACGATGGGGGTTGCGGAACCGTAGTAGACAATGCGTCTGCATCCAGCTTTGATCAGACGGTCGGTGGCATCATACCCCGCCAGTTCATCATCGGGGTAGACCGAGGGAACTCGCCCCGCTGCATCCTCACTGTCCACCACCACGGTCGGGCTGCCTTCCAAGACTTCGGGAATGTCCACTTTGCGGTGGAACATCATGGCGTATAGGAAGCCATCCACGTTGTATCGGAGCAGGGCGGATATTTCTTGGTTCTCGAGTTCAGCGTCATTATTGGTGTTCGTGGTAAGCAGTATGTATCCGAGCTTGCTCGCAGCATCCTGCGCACCTTCGAGTACCTTGCTCGCGTACGGGGTCGTGGCGATCTCATCGGTCACAAATCCCAAGGCGTTGGATTTGTTGGTACGTAGGGTACGCGCCACGGAATTGGGCTTGTACCCCATGTTCTCGGCAGTCGCACGGATTTTCTGCGCAACCGCCTTGCTGACGCGATTGTGATCCTTGTTGTTCATAACCAAAGACACAGTGCATACGGAAACACCCGCTTCCTTAGCTATGTCTTTGATGGATACCAATCGTTTGGACCTGTTCACTCGTTGCCTTACTGACGACTGCACCATTTTATCACCCCCTTTTTTGCGAACATGTCACGATGTCTGGTTTCGGGCGTGGCCCGCGCTCTGTTCCATGCGGTCATGAATGTCCATTCCAGGCAGACGGCCGAATGAATAAATAATCCAGGCTGTGCAGAACATCGGCAGCGACAAGCCGAACACCATGAGAATTCCAGGCCATTGCACCCATACAAGCACGGTAAGAATCAGCAGTCCAACCTGCAGAAGGCTGCACAACGGGCGTGCCACAATCATCGCCAGTGTTGTACGAACAATCCAGACGGAATTCTCTTCATAGTTCGCGCGCACCACCCAAACCAAGGACGAGAACACTGCCAAAACTACGATGATGAGCAGCAGCACGCCGGAAACCATGATGTCGAAATCGCCGCGAGCATGCCAGTTCATTACGCAGTAGTCGACGATGACCACGGCCCAGAGAATAATCAAAGGCCAACCGAAAAGATTCGCGCGCTTGACTTCGCTTTTCCAGAAGCCGTGAAACGTCTTCCAAACTTCCTTGGCCCGCATTGAACGGTCCTCAGAAAGCACCCACGCACGGAACGTAGCCTGCGCAGCCGCGAACGAGGGGAGAAATCCCAGCACGACGGCTCCCATCAGAGTGTGCGCGAGTATGGCCACGTTGACCACGAAAATCGCGACTAGCAGACGGCAGAACCGCTCGTAGGCCACAGAGAAGCGGGCAAGCATAGCGAATCCTTTCTATCGGCTGGCTTTTAGATTGGTTGTCTCTTGTCGGATTGCGTTTGACTCAACCCTTGACCGCGCCGAGCATCACGCCCTTGTTGAAGTACTTCTGCAAGAACGGATAGAGCACAAGCAGAGGCAGGGTAGAGACGATGATGATGCCGAACTTGATCTGATCGGCGGCCTGCTGCTGCGCAGCCGCGTTGACATTGGTTCCAGTACCCTGCGCCACCAGCAGCAACTGCTGCAACACCACCTGCAATGGCTGCTTCTTGTCGTCGGTGATGTAGATAAGGCCCGTCATGAAGTCGTTCCAGTGGCCGACAAAGTAGTACAGACCAATTACAGCCAGAATCGCGGAGCTTAACGGCAGCACAATCTTGAAGAAGTAGCCAAAATAGCTCAGCCCGTCGATCTGGGCCGCGTCGAAGAGCTCTTCGGGGATAGAGGTTTCGAAGAAGGAGCGGGCCACGATCACGTTGTACACGGAAACCGCGCCAGGCAGGATGAACACCCACATGCTGTTGTTGATGCCGAGGCTCTTGTACAGCAGGTAGTTCGGAATCAGGCCGCCGGCGATGAACATGGTCACGGTGAACAGGAACATGATCACGCGTCGCGGCTTGAACTCGCGACGGGATAGCGCGAAGGCGCAGGGAATGGTCACTGCCATGTTGACCGCGGTGCCGACCACCGAATAGATGATGGTGTTGAGATAGCCCTGCCAGATGCGCTGGTTGGCGAACACCTTAGCATAGCCAACGAAGGTCACACCCTTGGGTAGCAGCAGCACTTCACCGCCGGCCACGGCGTTCGGATTTGAAAATGATGCGATGACCACGAACCACAGCGGGTAGAGCACCGCCACAATGGTCAGGAGCAGCAGCACATTGATGACGCCCGACACCGCCAGGTCACCTGGCTTCTGCTTCTGGCGCACGTGCTTGTTCCAGGGAATGTCGTTCTTGTTCTGGGTAACAGCCTCAATTGTTGCAGACATGATAAAACCCTTCTAGAAAATGCTCGTATCGGAAACGCGCTTGGCGATTGCATTCGCGGTGATCAGGAAGATGAAGTTGACCAATGTGTTGAACAGGCCGATTGCCGTCGAATACGAGTATTGGCCGTTGATAATACCGATTTTGTAGGTGTATGTGGCGATGACTTCGGTGGCCGGCATGTTCAGCGAGTTCTGCATCAGATAGATCTTGTCGAAGCCCACGTTGAGCACGGAGCCCATGTTCATGATGAGCAGGATCGCACATGTCGGCATGATCGCAGGAATATCGACGTAGCGAATCAACTGCAGACGGCCTGCACCGTCGATCTTCGCCGCCTCGTACAGCGATGTGTTCACACCGGCGAGCGCAGCCAGGTAGATGATGGAGTTCCAACCAACATGCTGCCAGACTTCGGAGATCCAATAGACCGCGGTGATGGCGCTGGTGGAGCCCATCAGTGATTCATCACCGAAGAAGCGACCGAGAATGCCGGTACCAGGAGTCAGGAAGATGTTGAGCATGGAGACGATGACCACCACGGAGATGAAGTGGGGCATGTAGGTGATCGTTTGTACGAAACCCTTGATTTTCTTAGAACCGATCTGATTGATCAGCAGGGCCAGAATAATCGGAAAGATGAAGCCCATGACCAGTGTCCAAAGGGAAATGCGGATGGTGTTGGTCATGATCTCGCCAAACAGCGGGTTGTGGAAGAATTCCAGGAAGTATTTGAAACCGACGAATTTGCCGCCGGTCAGGCCTTTGGTCGGATCGAACTCGCGGAAGGCGAGCTGGATGCCCCACATCGGCACGTAGGAGAACAGTCCCACGAAGAACAATGCCGGAGCGGAAAGAATCCACAACTGCCAGTAGCGACGTAAATGGTCGGCGATGCGATCGAGCAGACCTGGTTTCTTGCGGTCGGGAGCCGCTTCCATCGCCACGGTCCGTGCAGCAACGCCTTGCGATGTTTGTGCACTCATGTTGGTCTCCAATTTAGGATGATTGCTAGGGAACAAAAATGCGGGGTCCGGCGGCAGTCACGGGAGAGAAACGAACCCGTGCGATGGACCCCGCGGTATTACTTGGCTACTTGGTGTACTTGTCGTACCACTTCTGCCAAATCTTGATGTTGGCGTCGAGGCCGAGGGTCGGTTCGGACACCTTCTTCACGTAGGCATCCCATTCCTTGTCGATGCCGCCCTTCTGGACCCACTTCGCGATCTGGTTGTTCGCGTAGTTGGAGATGGCGGTGTTGTTGTTTTGCAGGGTGTTGGAGTCCTCGGTATCCGGGCGCACGTAAATCGGTACGACATCCTTGACGCCGTCGACGCGGTTGCGCGCCTCACGAATGGCCAAATCGGACGCAGTGACCTGGTCGGCGTTGGTGTCGTTGACCATCTTCACGTCGTCGCGAATCCAGCCACCGAAGCGGTCCTGCAGGGCGACGGCGCGGGTATCAGGATATTCGGCGTAGGCTTTAGCCTTGTCGATGGTGTACTGGTGGTCGCCGTCATCGGAGACGATATCCGGAATAGAGCCGAAGAATCCAGCCACGGAAAGCTTCTCGCCATACATGGCGTCGATCACCTTGTAGATGGCGTCCTGGTTGGCTGCGTTCGGGTTGACGGTCAGGCCGGAACCGGAGTAGGCCCAACGGCAGGCGTCCTGGGAATAATCCCACTTGACCTGGGAGTCGGGCGTGGAGGCGTCCTTCTTCAGCGGCGGCAGGGTGACGTACTGGTCGCCAAGCGCGTTGCCGTATTCGGCGTAGTTGGACCAACCGAAGGAGACGCCGGTCAGCGCGGTCTTGCCGTCACTGACGGTCTGCGAAGTGTATTGCGAGGCGTCGCGGGTGAGCACATCCTTCGGGATAAGGCCCTTGGCCATGAGTCCGTGCAGGTAGGAGACGACGTCCTTGAGCGCGTCGGAGGTGTAATAGCTCTTAACCTTGCCGTTGTCCACATAATAGCCCTGTTCGGAAGCGCCGCCGCCCATGAAGGAGGTGACCACGCCTTCGGAGTTCATCAGCGCCAGAGGGCTCCACAGGCCGAAGCCGAGGCTGCGGATATTCATCGGCACCTCATCAGCCTTGCCGTTGCCGTTCGGATCCTGGGTCTTGAATGCATCGAGCACGTTCTCGAGCTCGTCCCAAGTGGTCGGCATCTGGAGTCCCAGCTTGTCCAGCCAGGTCTTGTTGATGAACATGTGAGTGCCGGAAACCTCGTAACCCTTGCCGCGGTCGGAGGGCAGCATGGCGATCTTGGTGCCATCGGTAACGTACTTCGCGGCGCCCGGCTGGGCCTTGAGGAACTTCTTGACGTTCGGCATCTTGTCCAGATGCGGCTTGAGATCCTCGAAATAGGTGCTGTACTTGGCCGCATCCACCATGCTGAACAAGCTCAAGCCAATGTCCGGGAATTCACCGGCGGCCATCTTGGCGCTCTTCTGCTGGCCCCAAGCGTTGTCGGAGACTTCCTGCCACTTGATGGTGCAATCGCAGGCGGCTTCCAGATCCTTGGTGTACTGGGTGTCCTGCATCGGATGGTCGGTCACGTTGCGACGAACCAGAATGTTGACGATTGGCTTGCCGTTCTCGTCTGTGGTGGCCTGCTTGTTGCCGCAGGCGGCAAACGTCGTGACCATAGTCGCGACTGCAGCTATTGATGCCAACAGGCGAACACTTCTTCGTGCCATGATTAGGCTCCTTCTTCCTTGATGTTTCCTCCCCGTACCGATGTAAGACGCACCGGTACGACCCCGTCAGCCACTTGCTTTGTGGTTGTTTCTTTGCGGTGGTTAACACTATAAACCGTTAATCGTTTAATGTCAAACGTTAATCGTTTATCTCAATAGTTAACACTCTCATCGACCAGCCCCCCAGCGTCGCAAACGTAAACTTCGGCTCTATACTGCCGTTCTTGCAGAACACCGGAATCACCCACATCGCGACACGCCGTTAATCGTATAACGTATCGTTTTTCATCAAATACACGTACCGCCCATCCACTGCACGCACAAAACGTAGCCGAACAGGACGGCCACCAAGTCGACACGTCGCTACTTACGAAAGATGCTCCCCTCCTTCAGGAAGAAGGAGGGGAGCACGAATACGATCACAGACAGCACCAGGCCAAACACGTAGCCGCACCGGGAGCCGGGATGAAGCATTCGGCATCGTACCTGCTGGTCATCGCCGTGGGATACGCTGTGCGCCATCTGGTCCACAAGTAGATCGTGCAAAAACGCGCGTTGGCTTCTGCGATCAGGCCTCGCGGCTCGCGGAAGCCGCAGCGAACGCCGGCAAGGCTCGAGGTGCGTTGAAACCTTCCTTTTCGAAGCGGTCAGCAATCTTCTGTGCGATCTCGTGCCCCTGGCCCTTATCCACCAGGGCGATGATGGAGCCACCAAAGCCGCCGCCGGTCATACGCGCACCATACGCACCGTTGGCACGGGCCACGTCCACGGCAATATCCAACTCGGGCACAGTCACTTCATAATCCGCAGCGAGCGAATCATGAGACGCGTTGAACAGTCGGCCGGCCTCGTCGATCTTGCCGTTGGCGAAGGCACGCACGAAGGAGTTGACACGGGCGATTTCGGTGATGACGTGGCGCACGCGCTTCTTCATCGTGTCGTCTTCCAGCTTGTCGAGCGTTTCCTTGAGCGCCTGGAACGGATCGTCGGACTTGGCGATGCTGTCGGCGACCACACGCAGGTTGGCCACGCCGAGGATTTCGGCGGCCTTCTCGCAAGTGGCGCGACGCTGGGCATACTGTCCGTCGTTGAGCTGGTGCGGAGCCTGAGTGTCAAGCACCAGCAGTTCCAGACCGTACTTGTCGAGATCGAATTCCTGCTGGGAGACGTTCTCCAGCGGGCTCAGCTCTGGACGGCAATCAAGACGCAACGCATGGCCGAAAGTGCAGCGCATGGATGCGTTCTGATCGAGCCCACCGGTGGACGCGCCCGCCATGTCGTTTTCCGACTTGATGGCGGCGTTGATCAGCGTCACACGACCGGCATCGGATGCGCCATAACCCAAACCGTACACGTCATCCAACGCCAAGGCGGTGGAGCAGGTCATGGCTGCGGAGGAGCTCAGACCGGATCCGAGCGGCACGCAGGAGGAGAATGCCGCATCGAAGCCCTGCACCGCATCGAAGCCGGCTTCGCGCAATGCCCAGGCAACGCCTACCGGGTAGGCGGCCCAGCCTTCCACGCCACCGGCCTGCAGGCCGTCGAGGTCGGCTTCGGTGACGTTTTCGGAGTCAACGTCGGAAACCACGCGCACCTTGGTGTCTTCACGCGGCTTGAGCGCGATGAACGTGCGGTGCGGCAGTGCGATCGGCAGGCACAGGCCCGCGTTGTAGTCGGTGTGTTCGCCGATCAGGTTCACACGGCCCGGTGCGGCCCATACGCCAGCCGGCTCCTCACCGTAGGTGGCACGGAACAGATCGGTCGCGTTCTTCACACCCTCGTCGTGCGAGAGCGGCTCAATGAATTCAACAGCAGTCATTGGTGTTTTGTCCTTTGGGTTTTATTGGCTTTCAGCCTTCGATATCGATTGGTCCGAGCTCGTGGAAGCGCTTGGCGATGAGTTCCGGCGTGGTGTCGGAAACCCATGCGGCCATGCCGGATTCGGATCCGGCCAGATACTTGATCTTGTTGGCTGCGCGGCGGAACGAGAAGAACTGCAGGTTCAGGCGGTAGTTTTCACGGCGTACGTCGTGGATCGGAGCCTGATGCCATGCTGCGATGTACGGCAGGTCCATACCCTTGCCGTCACCCTTGTCGAAGAACGCGTTGCCGCGCTTGAGCAGGGTGGAGTACATGACGGCCAGATCCCAACGTTCCTGGTCGTTGAGCTCGTCGAGGGTGAGCACGTCGCGCACCGGGGCCACATGCACCTCGAGGGGCCAGCGGGCTGCTGCTGGCACGTAGGCCACCCAGCTGTGGTTGCGCATGACGATGCGCTCCCCGGCCTCGATTTCGGAGTTCATGAGATCCTTGAGCAGGTTGCCGCCGGTCTTCTCATGGTAGGCTTCGGTCTGCTTGAGTTCGGCTTCCATCTTCGGCGCGATGAACGGGTAGCAGTAGACCTGTCCGTGAGGGTGTGCCAGGGAGACGCCGATTTCCTGTCCGTGGTTTTCGAACGGGAAGATCTGTTCGATGCCTTCCATCTTGGAGATTTCGGCGGTACGGAACGCCCATGCTTCCACGACGGTGCGCAGACGGGAGACCGGCAGGTCTGCCGGCAGACCATTTTCGTCCGGGTCGAAGCAGATCACTTCGCAGCGGCCTGCGGCGAGCTTCTTCTCCCACAGCGGGTTGCCGTTGACGTATTCCACGGCTTCGGAACGGCCCGGCACGCGAACCATGGACGGGAAGCGGTTTTCGAACACGACCACGTTGTAGTCGGTGTCCGGCACTTCGCCGTCTTGGTACGGGTCGCCCGGCTTGCGTGCGGCCAGCGGGTTGCCTTTGGCGGTGGCGCCAGGGCCCGCGGTGATCGGACGGTTCATGCGTGCGGTCGCCATAGGAATCCAGTCGCCGGTCAGTGGATCGCGACGCATTTCCGGAGCAGCGTACGGCACTTCCTCACCGGCCGCGTTGAGCTGGTTGGAGAAACGGTATGCCAGCTGACGAGGATCGTTCAGTTCGCGCGTCTTCGCGCCGGAAACGTATTCCGGATCATCGTCGAGGTAGAAGAAAGCGCGGCCATCGGCGAGCGTGGTCGGCGTGATGCGAATGTGCTCCTTCGCGTACTCTCCGGGAGTGTAGTTTGCGAATTCACTCATTATGGTTATTCACCTTCCTGAATAGGCTCGCTCTGGTGTGCCAGCACGAGCTCTTTAACCAAATCCCTTGTTTTCCCAACCGAATCGGGGTCTAGTCCATCATCGGTAATGACCGTGTCCACCTGGTCGAAGCGTGCGAAAAGCGACAATGATGTGCAGCTCCACTTGGTGTGATCGGTCAAAATTATGGTGCGATCGGCAATATCCATCATTGCCATATCGGTTGCGGCCTCAAGCGAGTTCGGCATGAGGAAGCCGCGCGGAATGGACACGGAATGCGTGCCCAGGAAGACTGTGTTGACGCGCAGGGAGGCCACCACTTTGTCTGCGATCGGGCCTACGAGCGAGTTGGATCGGGTGGTCACGCCGCCGGTCACGATGACTTCCACGTCTTTCGATTCCAGCGCCTGCACCAGTTCCGCCACCGGAATGGAGTTGGTGAGGATGGTGATCCCCGACGACTGCTGTGATTCCAACAGATGTTGCGCGAATACGTATGCGGTGGTACCGCCGCCGATGGCGATCACGTCGCCGGGTGCCACATATTTGATGGCTTCCTGTGCGATGGCGTCCTTCAATCCGATGTCCATCTGCGACTTTACGGAGAACAGCGGCTCACTCAGCAGCGTGCTGGTGGTGACGGCGCCGCCGTGCACACGCTTCAGCAGACCCTTGTCGGCCAGATCGGCGATATCGCGTCGGATGGTCATGGCGGAAACGCCCAATTCCTTGGACAATGCGGTGATACGCACCGCACCGCGGGTACGCAACCTGCTCAAAATCAAATGCTGACGTTGTGACGATATCATTCGAACATTATCGCACATGTTCACTCAAAATAAAAACTGAGATGAGCGTTTCGCGCGTTTTCCTCACGAAAAAATATACTTGGCACTCCTGTAATCGTTCAAATCGAACAAAAACGAACGTCGACATCCCGTCAGCGAAATCAATCGACGTGTTGCTTTCCTGCGACAAACGGTGCGAGAATAGTGAACCATGACGTATGTTTCTGAGAATTTCTGGCACGATGCGGTGAACAAAGCCACCACAGATCTCTTCACCTTCGGCTACAAGCACATCATCAAGCCGCATTTCGTGTTCAATCAGACGCCCGATGTGGCGCACGACCAGATGATTCAGTTCTGCAAGATCACCAAGAACATTCCGCCGCTGATGTGGGCGTGCCGTGAAATGCTCAACTATTCCGACCCCGTGCTGGAAACCAGCGTGATGGGCGTCGACTTCGTCAATCCGTTCGGCCTTTCCGCCGGCCTCGACAAGAACTGCGAGATGCCGGTGCTGCTCGACAACGCCGGCTTCGGCTTCGAAACGGTCGGATCCACCACGTCTCGTCCGTGCCCCGGCAATCCGAAGCCGTGGTTCCACCGTCTGCCCGAATATGATTCGATGATGGTGCATGTCGGTCTTGCCAATGAGGGTTCGGAAATCGTTGTTCCGCGCGCGGAACAGGCTTGGACGAAGGCGCGCGACATGCAGATTTCCGTGTCGATCGCGCGTACGAATGACGATAAGACCGGCGATTTGGACGAAGGCATCGAGGATTACTGCATTTCGATGCGCCGCACGGCCGGTCGGACCGCCATGGTCGAAGTGAACATCTCCTGCCCGAACACGATGGCCGGCGAACCGTTCAATCAGAGCCCTGAAGCGCTCGACAAGCTGTTCACCGAACTCGACAAGATCGAACGTCCACAGCCCACGCTGGTGAAGATGCCGTTGAATAAGTCCTGGGAAGAGTTCAAGGATCTGCTTGACGTGCTTGCCGAACACAATGTGCAGGGCTTGTCGATTGCGAATCTGCAGAAGGACCGCGCCGGCATGGAGATTCCTCGCGATTGGGAGGGCGGACTGTCAGGTTCGCCATGCTATGAGGCCAGCAACGAACGCATCAAGCAGGTGTACCGCGAGTATGGCGACCGTTTTGCGATTGCCGGCATCGGCGGCGTGTTCACTCCGCAGCAGGCGTATGCGAAGATTCGTTCCGGCTCGTCGTTGGTCATGTTCATCAGCTCGCTGATGTATCGCGGACCGCAGCAGATCACCGTGTTGAAGCGCGGCCTTGCCGAACTGCTCAAGCGCGACGGATTCGACCATGTGAGCCAGGCTGTCGGCATCGACGCCTGATACCGATTATTTCAATCGGCAGCGAGCACCAAATAATAATGCGCCCTGCGACCGCCAACGCGGTGCAGGGCGCATTATTGTTGTTCGATTGTTGTTCGATATTACCTTGGTTATTGGTTGCGTTTAGTATGCGCCACGCACATACTGCGGCTGGTAGGGCGCATCTTCGGTCGGAATACCGAGCTTGTGAGCGGCGCGAAGAGGCCAATTCGGATCACGAAGCGCCGCACGTCCGATTTCGATGGCGTCGGCGGCACCGGATTTCAAAATCTTCTTGGCCTGCTTCGGCTTGGTAATCAATCCGACGGCCGTGGTTGGAATTTCGGCACGCGAGCGCACCTGTTCGGCGAATGGAACCTGATAATCGGGTTTGACGGGAATGGTCACGCCCGGAATCATGCCTCCGGTGGAGACGTCCATCAGATCGACACCGTGCTTCTTCAGGACTTTGGCAAGGTCGACGGTCTGATCGAGATCCCAGCCTCCGGCGGCCCAATCGGTCGCGGAAACGCGCACCAGCACCGGCATGGTGTCGGGGATGACGGAACGCACGGCGTCCACGACTTCGACCAGTATGCGGATACGGTTGTCGAACGATCCGCCGTATTCATCCTCGCGCTCGTTGATCAGCGGATCGAGGAATTGCGACAGCAGATAGCCGTGGGCCGCATGAATTTCCACCGCGTCGAAGCCGATATCATAAGCACGCCAAGCGGCGTCGCGGAACTGGTCGACGATGGCATGGATTTCGTCAACGGTGAGTTCGCGAGGCTTGTCCAACGGCCCGAACGCGTTGGCGCTTGGCCCCACGGTCTGCCATCCGCCCTGCTCTTCCGGCACGCTCTCATGCTCGTATCCGATGGAGAAGCAGCCGGTGGAAGCCTTGCGTCCGGCATGGTTGAGCTGCACCGCCATCGTCGCGCCGGCGGCCTTCGCATCGGCAACGATCCAACGCCATGCGTCCATCTGCTCGTCGGCCCACAATCCCAAGTCGCACGGCGAAATACGACCCTCCGGCGTCACTGCGGTGGCTTCCACGATAACCATGCCGAAACCGCCCATGGCACGTGACACATAATGCTGGTAGTGGAATGGCGTGGGCAGGCCATCCTGGGCCAACGCGGAATACGTATCCATTGGCGGCAGCCAGATGCGGTTGCGCACGGTCATGCCACGCAAAGTCATAGGATCGAACAGGCCAACCGTGCCATTGGTTGTAGCCTTCTTCGACCGCTTCGCCTTCCTTTCGTCTTCGCTCATCGTAGTAGCTTCCCTCCGGTCGCACCTACTGGCTCCATGCCGATCGGCTGAACCTTCTTCTTGTATTCCCCTTGAGCTTCTCTGGAGATTTCGTGCCATAAAACCGGCACTATCTGCATTCTACGCAGAACGCCCGCCGAGCGTGGCGGGCGTTCATTGATTGTTCACTTCCATTCGCTGAATTGCGGAAGCGTCACTCATCTTCGGTCTGCTGCTGATCCTGATCATCCTGCTGGTCGTTCTGCTGGCTTTGCTGCTGAAGCGACTGGTTCTGCTGCTGAATGATTGTGCTTTGCTGCTGGGTGGCATTCTGCTTTCCACCGCCGATCTTGGTGACCGTGCTGGATGTTGCGGAATACTTGGCCGCAGGCTGCCCATAATCGTTGTCAATCGGCAGCTGTTTGCGTTCCGCATAAGCATTCATAAAGTCACGCCATGCCGGGGCCGCGATGGTGGAACCATCCCAGTAGCTGTGGTACTGGCCGTTGATAGCGATATTCGCAATCGGGTGGCCAACCGGGTTCTGCACGTCACCGACGAGCACGAATGTAGCGATCTGGTTCGGAATGAAACCACCCGTCGTAACTAGCTGATCCTCGTGGGTACCGGTCTTGGCGAAGGTCTTACGTCCATTGGCTAGCTGTGCCACACCGCCTGCGCCGTCGGAACGAACAACGCCTTGATTCATGGCCCAAGCAAGCGTTTGGATGATTTCCGGATCGACCGCCTGATGGCAGTTCGCGGAAGGCACCTTAATATCATTGCCGTCCACATCAGTCACCTGCTTCAGCGCGATCGGATCGCACTGCACGCCATTGGACGCATATACAGCGAAGATGCTTGCCATCGTCAGCGGGGACACGTTGACGTTGCCGACCATCATGGCAGGCACGAATGATGAGGTCTTGTCGAGCGTCTCACCGGTATTCGCATCATGATAGCCAAGTTCAGTTGCGGTATCGGCAATCTTGCACAAGCCGATGATGGATCCCATGGAAGCCTGCGTGGTGTTATGAGACCTTGCCAAAGCCAATGCCGGCGTTTCCGGGTTCACCGTTCCATTGGTTATTGCGTTGGTGACGTTCCACGTATCAGTGCCGCCGGTATAACGATCGCATGCGAACAACGAGGTCGAATACCTCGTGGACGTCTGCAGGTTTTCGTTGACGGAATGTCCCGCTTCCATCCATGCCACCAGATTGACAGGCTTCCACGACGAGCCGATGGAGAAGCCCATGCCGCCGCCGTCTTCTCGATCCACGGCATAGTTCATGGAATCCCTGGTCTGGTCGTTCTGCGCCGCTTCGGTGGCATCATACGTTCGATTCAGACCGAAGCCCAACACTTCTCCGGTACCCGGCTTGACGGACGCCATCACGATTTCCATGCCGGAGGAATCTTCCGGTGGGATGGTGTTGCGCGCGGTTTCGTTCAACAAGGTGTTGGCATCGATATCCAACGTGGTGACGATCTTCAGACCGCCCTCTTTCAGCAGTCTTTCCCTGTCCTCGCTGGTCTTGCCGAATTCCTTGGAATTCAAAATCTTATGCACCACGTAATCGCAGAAATAGCCCGCATCATAGTCCGCGGCCATGCAACCGGTGGAAATAGGCTGGACATCAAGCGTATCTGCGAGCGGAGTATTGACCGCCTCTTGATATTCCGCATCCGAAATATAGCCCTGCTCGTTCATCAGCTGCAGCACGATATTGCGTTGCTTCTCGGATTCCGGCTGGTTCGATTCGACGGAAGGATCGTAAGCGTTCGGATTCTTGGTGATTGCCGCGATGGTGGCGGACTGCACGATGTTCAGCTGATCTGCGGTGGTGTTGAAATACCGCTTCGCAGCCGCCTGCACGCCATAGAGGCTATTGCCGCCAAACTGTGCGATATTGAGATATCCCTGCAAAATTTCAGGCTTGGAATACTGCTTTTCCATTTGCACGGAAATCAGCATTTCCCTCACTTTTCGTGCGATGGTATCTTCCGACGCATGGTATTGTGCGATCGGATCGTCATCCTGCTGCGCCTGCAGGATCAGCACGTTTTTGACATACTGCTGGGTAAGGGAGGAACCGCCCTGATGGTCGCCCTTCATGTATGTTTGGACGAACGCGCGGAACACACCCTGCACATCAACGCCGCCGTGAGTGAAGAATCGTCTGTCTTCACGCGCTACCACGGCCTGCTGCATGTATTTGGAAATCTTCTTCAACGGCACGACTTCACGATTCTGATCCCAGAATTCGGTGATTTTCGTGGTGCCATCGGAAGCGTACATGGTCGACTTCTGCGGCAGGCTGGTCACATCAAAATCAATACCTTCGACCGACAGCGACGGAATAACCGCCTTGGCGACGCTGTTCGCGCCGAAAACCGCCGGTAGGAGGAACAAACTGGCGGCCACGCCGCCACCCACACTCAGCGTGATGTAGGCAATCACGAGTGCGAGCACACGTTGAACGGTCAAAGTCTTCTTTTCGGGCATGGTGCCCATTCTAAAGTGGTGGGTCTACTAATCAACCGGCCGATCGCAGCCATCACGGGTTTCTCACAAACAACCGTAAAACTTGAAAAACACTGGAAAACAGTCGAAAATTATCGTCTCGATCGTCGAATAAGCATGCCAGGCTGGTAGATGATGATGGAACGGCCCTCACGCGCAATCCATCCACGGTTGGCGAAATCCATCAGCGCCTTGTTCACCGTCTCGCGCGACGAACCGACCAGCTGCGCCATTTCCTCCTGCGTCAGATCGTGCGGCACCTTCAACCCCGCCTCGACCGGCTCGCCGAAGCGTGACGCCAGATTCAGCAGCGTTTTCGCCAAACGTCCCGGCACGTCCATGAACACAAGCTCCGAAATGCGCTCGTTGTTGTCACGCATGCGATGCGCGAGCACCTGAAGCATGTCGACGGCCACGCGCGGATGCTCGTCAAGCCATGCGAACAGGGCGTCATGCTCAAGCCATACGACTTTCGTGTCACTGGTCATGGCCACGGCGGACGCGGTGCGCGGTCCACCATGCGGATCGAACACCGGAATCTCACCCAGCACTTCGCCGTACGCATGAATGCTCAACAACTGCACACGTCTGTCGGACGATTGCCGGATCAGTTTGACGCGCCCGCGTTCCAGCAGATACATGCGGTGATCGGTGTCGCCTTCGCGGAAAATATAGTCGCCCTTGCTGTATTCGGCATGCTGCAGATGCGGCAGCAGTTCCTCCGCCTCTTCGGAAGAAACCTGCTTGAACAACGCGGTGTGCAGCAACGTCGCGCTTTCGCCACTGGGTCCACTATTGGTCTCGTTTGGCGTAGCCATTTGTCACACCTCCGTTCATAGGCACATCCTCTGGGCACGCCGCCAGGCGTATTGCCGGGCGCGCTGCCGCGGCTTCGAAAGCTTGTTGCGATTCCACATGCCCTCACGGAACACCAAGCTTTCGTAACGTTCTCATTGCCCTTGATATCAGGGGCGGCTTCGACCATCGGGCTACATTGTAACTCGCCTAGCGGCGTCGAGCAGCCGTTCAACCACGTCTTCACGACTCATGCCCGTCTGCGAGCGCATTGGATCGACTCGTTTTACCGCTGATTTCACCGCTTTGTCCGACATTTTCTCACGTGAGGTGTTCAATACCCGCCCCATTTTTTCCGCGTCGATATCGTAGGCGAGGGTCACGTGGTGCAGTATGGCGCCAGGCCCTCCCTCTACTGGTGTGAATCGGCGTTGTGCGGCTCCGCCGAGTTTGCCGTATTGCGTGGCGATGTCGTTGAGTCCGGAGAATCGTACGTCGAGCCCGAGTTCCTTAAGCGCGCGCACCAGCCAGAAATCGCAGAGCCGGTATGATTCCTCGATGCTTATGCCTTGGGTGAAATCGAACGGCGCGTACAACGAGTAGGTGATGGTATTGCCCGGTTCGATGAACATCGCCCCGCCGCCGGTGCAACGTCGGACCACGGTGAATCCTTCCTTCTGCGCGACCGCCGTATTGACTTCGTCTTCGAGCGACTGGAATTTGCCGATGACCACGGCCGGAGCGGCCCATTCCCAGATACGCAGCGTGGGTTCGCGTTTGCCTGCCGCCACTTCGCGCGCCCATGCGATGTCGGTTTCCATTTGTTCGTTCGGGTCGCGCGGCTTGTCGTGGATGACGGTCGGTTTCAGGTCCCGCCAGCGTTCCAGATATTCCTCTTGTGTCAGCGCATTATGCATTCCCGGTTGTTCCCCGGAATATTGTTTCGTGGACCGCGCGATATTTCCGTTGCCCGTTGCATCTTCCGCATTACGCGATTCACTGCCTGTGATTGCGCGGAGAAAAGCGATGGCAATGCCTTCTGCCGTCATACCCACCAATCGCACGTTCGGATAGTTCGCGGTAATCGCTTGCAATCGTCGCGTAATGTCGCGTGTGGGCGCGCCTCGCTGGCTTTGCAGCAAGTTTTCCCAATCCTGCAATAGTCGGCGGGAATCCTTGTCATCGCCGTCAAGAAAGAAATCGCCGTCGATCCGACATTGTTCCACGGATTGGATGGAACTTGCACATTCGCGGAAATATGCTGGAATGTCATCAGAAAGCCGGACGGAAACCCCTACGAGTTTGCCGCCCGGCTGCTTGTACAGCCCTCTGCCCATCAATCTTGGAGTTCTTGGCCGTGCCCATCGCGGTGCCAGTTGGACCCGTAGCTGGAGCACAGGATGAGGACTGCTTCGATCAGAGCCCAGATTCCGGAAATGATCGGTCCGATGAGGATGATCCATCCGATCAGGGTCAGCAACAGCTGGGCCACGGCCTTGCCGGTATATCCCAGATAGAAGTTGTGCACGCCGAGGGTGCCGAGGAACAGGCCGAGCAGGCCGGCGACGATCTTCGACTTCTGCGCGTAGCCATAGCCGGACTGCTGTTGGGTCGCCTGATAGTAGGTCTGCTGCGCGTAGGTTGGTGGCTGATTGCATGCGGACTGCGTGTATTGGGGCTGAGTCGGCTCCTGATAATAGGGGGTCTGCGCCGATTGTGCGTAATCCGTAGGTCCGTACGTCGGCTGGCCGTAGATGGGCTGTGCAGGTTGCGCAGGCTGAGTCGGCTGCCCGTAAGCGGGAGCGGCCGAGCCATATGCGGGGACGGACGAACCGTAGGCAGCCGACTGACCATATGGCTGACCATTGCCGTACGTACCGCCAGGGATGTTGTTGCCCTGCGTACCCGGGGCATATCCCTGCACGGGTTGCTGCGATGCGTACGGGTCGGGATTGTGCGGCTGTGATGCAGGCTGATTGTAGCCATCCTGCGACTGCCTGTAATCGGCTTGAGTTGAATCGTTCGTCGCGAAATACTCGTCTTGGCCGGAACCGTTGTAATCGGCATTGTTGTCACTCATGGTTTCAACAATATCCCATAATTTGCCTTGTTGCTTTCATCCACCCTGAAAGCAATCCCTGAAATCCCCCTGAATATGCGAGACGCCTGTCGAATTCAAGCATGAACTCGATTTCGACAGGCGTCTCAACAGGCGAACATATCCGGCGCAATCATGCGTTCCGGATCATATGTCACATGCGTGCCAGAATGTCGCGTCCGACCTCGTCGGTGGAGCGGGTAGCGGATCCCAGCTCTTCGATGTCAGCTTCGACGGCCGCATCGATCTTGGCCGCGGCGTCGTCGAAACCGAGGTGGCGCAGCAGCATGGCCGCGGAAAGGATCGCGGCGGTCGGATTGGCCTTGTTCTGGCCTGCGATATCCGGTGCGGAACCGTGAATCGGCTCGAACATGGACGGGTATTCGTTGGAAGCGTTGATGCATCCGGAAGCGGAGTATCCGACACCGCCGACCACGGCACCTGCCTCGTCGGTGATGATGTCGCCGAACAGGTTGTCAGTGAGGATCACGTCGAAGCGGGACGGATTCGACACCATGAAAATGGTGGTCGCGTCGATATGCAGATAGTCGTGGGAAACTTCCGGATATTCCTCGGCGACCTTATCGACGATGCGCTGCCACATGTCTCCGGCGTTGACGAGCACGTTCTTCTTGTGCACGAGGGTCACATGCTTCCTGCGCTTCATGGCCAGCTGGAAGGCGTAACGCACCACACGTTCCACGCCGTAGGCGGTGTTGATGGAAACTTCGGTGGCCACCTCGTTCGGGGTGCCGCGGCGAACCGCTCCGCCGGCGCCGCAGTACAGGCCTTCGGTGCCTTCACGCACCACGACGAAGTCGATATCACCCGGGTTGGCGAGCGGGGAGGTCACGCCCTTGTACAGCTTGGACGGACGCAGGTTGACGTACTGGTCGAGATCGAAACGGAGCTTGAGCAGCAGGCCACGTTCGAGAATGCCGGCCTTGATACGCGGATCGCCGACTGCGCCCAACAGGATCGCGTCGGTCTTCTTGATGCGCTCCTCTTCCTCTTCCGGAAGAATTGCACCGTCACGCAGATAACGCTCAGCACCAAGATCGAAATTCTCGTAATCGAATTCGGCAACGCCCTCGGCCGCCTTCTCCAGAGCCTTCTGAGCCCACGGAGTCACTTCCTTGCCAATGCCATCGCCCGGAATGACGGCGATGGTGTACTTCTTTGCAGAATCACTCATAGCACGCGACTCTAGTCAACGAATCAGCACGTGGACTTAAAACGCTCAACTAGTGGACATTCCTTGCCGCGTTCATGTACGAAACACACGAAAAGCATGAATCATACGAATCTCACAAATCGCACAGCCTAATCAGCTGGTAATACCCATCACGCCAAGACACCAAGCATTCTCATAGGAGATCTCCTCCCACTGCTTGTACCTTCCAGACGTACCCCCATGACCAGCCTCAACCTCAATCTTCGCCACGGCATCCACGCCCGCACGCTGCAGTCGGGCCAACCATTTCATCGGCTCCACATACAGCACACGAGTGTCATTCATCGACGTGGTAATGAAAATCTTGGGAAAAACCGCAACCCGCGCATCATTTGCATCAGACGGCGCATTCTCATACGGCGTATATTCCTTCATATACCGATACACGTCCGCATTATGCAGCGGATCGCCCCACTCATCCCACTCCGTAACCGTCAACGGCAACGACGGATCAAGAATCGACGTCAACGCATCCACAAAAGGCACATCCGCCTCAACGCCCGCGAAACATTCGGGAGCCATATTCGCCACGGCACCCATCAACAGGCCACCGGCGGAACCGCCATCGGCCACCGTGCGAGCAGGCGACGCCAAACCGGCACGCTGCAACGCACGCACGGCATCAACGAAATCCTCAAACGAATGCTTCTTATTGAGCAAATGCCCCTGCTCATACCAAGCACGACCCATCTCACCGCCGCCGCGAATGTGCGGCACCGCATAAAGCACACCACGATCAAGCATGCTGATGCGAGACACCGAGAATCCCGGATCCGAACTGATCTCATACGCGCCATACCCGGTAACGAACATCGCCGAATCACACGCGGGCACATCCCTGCGCCACACCAAGGAAACAGGAATGCGCTCGCCATCGCGGGCGGTAACCCACACCCTGCGCTCCATGTATTCGCGCGGTTCAAATCCACCAAGCACCGTGGCACGCCTCAACAGGCGATCCTCGCCGGTCGCCGGATCGATATCATGCAGTTCGCCGGGACGCGTGTAACTGGAGAACGAGTAGCGCATGCGGGGCGCATCATACGAAGGATTGCCTCCCACACCAATCGAATACAAGCGCCGGGTCTCCCCCGGCATCGCATCGGCGGTCGCACCATCCGATGAGGTCATCGCCTTGCGGGAAACCCCATGCACGGCCGACCCCTCGCCTTGCGCGGCGGCCAATTGGTCGAGCGCGCCCCACACTTCGGCACGTTCCTCGTTGATCTCGTCCACCGACTCGTCGACATCCCAATCGTCTTCCAACGCGTGGGGAACCAGCTCGGTGAACTTCCATGGACGCCCCGCAAGAAAATCCTCCGCAGCGGCATCCTTCGTCATCACCGCAATATGCGTCAGGCTTTCCGCCCGGTACTGCAGCGCCACATAATGCCGGTGAATCGAGATCCCCTCAATGCCAAGACCATGCGCGCCCTGCAAAATGGCTGGATTGCAGGGATTGGAATACGGTGTGCCGATCGGCATCTCAGAAGCGCCCGGTTCGACCTCGTCGCCGTGCTCGCATCCGTACGGCGAACCGACGGCCACACGCACGCCCTCACCCAAACGGTACGGGGGCTCGTGGGAGCGCATGTCGATCACATCGATTTCGAAATTCGGGTTCAACGCATTGTGATAGACCACGGCGAGCGGAATATCCTCACCGCATTCGCCGGCACCTTCGAAACGGCTGAAACTCACGTCGTATTCCACGTCCTGCTCGCGCGGAATGAACGCGCGGAATTCGCCTTCCGGATCGTCGGTGGAAAGCAGCAATACCTCGGTGGTAGTCTTCGACCCGGTGCCGATCACCAGATTGCGTTCGTCGAACGACAGGCCGATGCCAACCCAGAATCGTTCGTCCTGTTCGCGGTACACCTCCACATCGTCGGTGATGGGAGTGCCGACGCGGTGCCTCATCACCGCGTATGGACGCCACGCGTCGTCGAGCTTCACATAGAACACCCATTGCGCGTCCGGTGTGAAGCAGGCGCCACCGATGCCCTTGAACACTTCCGGCAGTTCCTTGCCGGTTTCCAAACTGCGGATGCGGAAATCGTAACGTTCGTCGCCGCTGGTGTCGGTGCCGTACAGCATCCAACGTCCGTCTTTGGAAATATCCATGCCGCCGATACGGAAGAAATCATGGCCTTGCGCTTCGGCATTGGTGTCGAACACCACTTGTTCGCCGTCGATGGGCACGCCGATTTCAATGGTTGGCGGATCCCAATCGTCTGCGCCTCGAATAGGCACACGGCATTGCACCGCATACTGCTGGCCCTCCTGGGTGCGTACGAAATACCAGTAGCCATCCATGCGTGTCGGCACGGACATGTCGTTTTCCTGAACGTGCGACTTGAGCTCGTCGAACAGTGTGGAGCGTAGGGTTTTCAACGGTTCCATGCGCTGCTCGCAATACCGGTTCTGCGCGGCGACGTAATCCTGCACGTCATGCGATTCCTTGTCGCGCAGCCATTCGTACTCGTCGATGAAGGTGTCGCCGTGGAATACGCGCTCCTTCGGCACACGCTTCGCGATCGGCATCCCGCATTTGTCTTGCACGCTTTCGTCGCTTTCTCGCGCGCCCGTTGCGCCCTGTTCACCCCGAAAATCAGTCATGCACGCGATTATACCGGCATTGCATTCCCAATCCCACGCGGCACGCACCCCCTGCTCCGGGCGTACGAAAAAGTCAGACGCCCATCTGTTGTTTCAGGAACGGCAGCATGGTTTTCATCAGATTCGAGCCGGTCGTTCCCGTGAATACCGGGACATCGGTGACCGGGATCGGCTGCGTGACCGCACGCCCCGCAACGGTGCCGAGATTGCCGGCGACTTCGCGTGGAGACAACTGCCGGATGCCGATCGCCAGCACACGCCCTGGGTATCGGCGTGCGATCGTGGCGTACGTGGTCGGATCCCTCTGCCCGTCATCGCCGATCAGAATGAACTTCATATCAGGAAAATCAGCCATCAATTGTTCGGCATACTCGAGTTTGTGCTGCACTCCGGAAGGAATGAACGTTTTCGGGCGAGGATCGAGGTCGCGCAATAGCAGCGGACCTTCCGGAAAACCATGGTTGGCGATGAAATGCCGGATCGAGCTTTCCACATTCCATGGCGATGTCGACAGGTAGAAGAACGGCGCGTCCGGGAACATGTCCGCAATGCGGTTGAACAGCAGGTTCATGCCCGCAACCGGCATTTTCTTCTTTGGATCGAGCAGCAGCAGATTGTAGGCGGCTTTCATCAGGCTTGGCGCCTGCGTGACCATGATGGTGTCGTCCACGTCGGAGATCACGCCGACTTTCGTACCGCTGGGAATGGTGAACAGGTTGGCTGTGACCGGTTTGCGGCTGCGTACCTTGTATGACACGTCGTGCACGCCCGGTTCGAGCGAATGTTCGGCCACGAGATCGAGATATCCTGCGGAATCGGAGGCTGCGAATTCACTGGAGACATTGCGCTGCGCGTCCACTTCGTCGTGCACTTCGGACGCGCCCACCTGCACGGTTTCGAGGGGCACGCCGTCGATGGCGATGCGCACCTTCGTATGCGGCGAGGGGATGGTGAGCATAGCACGGATGCCACGGGTCAGACGACCCGCCTGACGTTTGAAGGGCCCGTACACGGTTCGGCAGATCAGTCGAGAGTAATGTTCGGTGCCGTAGCCGACATATGGTTCCACGCGCGGATACCAGTTGAGATTGAGCACCATGCTTGTTGAGAACGTCACCCACTTGTTGAACGCTCTGGTAATGGTGCGGCGGAACAGTCGTGTCAGCGGAGGCTTGACTTCGATGCGTTCGTGTTTCGAAGCCGCGTCGAAGGTGGTGACCACCTTGCGTGCGGGAATGGGCACGGTCGGCATGTCATCTTCGGATATGGAATCCGGTTCACGCTGGGGCAACGGCTGCGGTTCGGTCATAACCCCACTATAAAGGCGATTATTGAATTACCTGGTACCCCAGCGTGAAAATCAGGGATTTTTCAGGGAATACCGATGATTTCCCATCCAATTTCCCGAATCGTGCCGTTCACTGAGCCACGATGTTGGCGTATTCCTCGGAGGAAAGCAGTCCCGGCTCGTCATCCTCAAGTTCGATTTTGAAAATCCAGCCTTCGCCATACGGGTCACCCGTTACGATGCTTGGATCGTCGGCGGCCTCGTTGTTCACATAGCGAATCACGCCGGCCACCGGAGCGACCAGCGGCGTGACCGCCTTGGAGGATTCCAGTTCCGCCACCTCGTCGCCCGCCTGCACTTCGGTGCCGACTTCCGGCAGATCGATGTACACGAGTTCGCCAAGCTGGTCGGCCGCATATTCGGTGATACCCACCATGGCCGGCTCGGTGGAAGCATCCACCCACACATGCTCGTCGGAATATTCAAGATGCTCGGGCACATCCAGATTCGGCTTGTTATCGTTTTCTTCGCTCATGAAAGCTCATTCTACGTCAATCGTATGTATTTCCCTAGAGCAGTGCCGAAACTTGTTACGGGAGGTCGTGGCCGAGCCATTCTTCGATCATGTAGCGGGCGATGGTGGCCTTCCCGGGAGCTTCCATACGCCCTGCCACCAACTCGTTCATGTATTCGTCGCGGGTCACCCAACGCGCCTGCAGGGTCTCGTCGCCGTCCACGCGCACGTCGGTGGTGTTGGCCACGCCTTTGAACGCCATCATGAGCGATGCGGGGAACGGCCATGGCTGCGATCCCAAGTATTTGAGTTCGCCGATGTCTATGCCGACTTCCTCTTTGGCTTCGCGCCGGCAGGCATGCTCCAGGTTTTCTCCGGCTTCCACGAAGCCGGCCGATACGGAGTACAGTCCGGTGTTGCGCCATGCGCTGTTGTGTTGCAGCAGCAGACGGTCCTCATGGTCCACGATCGCCGTGATGACGGCCGGTTCCACTCTGGGGAACAGCAGTCGCTTGCCGTCCGCTTCGCTGGTGCAGCGTTGCGCCCATCCTCCCAACGCCGGTTCGGTCGGAGCGCCGCATGTGGGGCAATGACGTTGGCGCGCATGCCATACGCCCAGCGAGATCGCCGTCGTGGCCTGGCCTGCTTCGCGCGCGCTGGCATGCGGTGCGAATCCGCGCAGATCGACCCAGTCGAATCGTTCCGCAGCGCTTTCCAGCAACGATTTCGACGTTTTCGCTTCCGGTTCGTGCTGTTCGCCGAACGCATCGTCCGCGCCCATATGCTCGCTGCTTGCGACCACCGTCTCCGCGGCTTTCACGCGAGACACGTCAACGGCGACCACGTGTTCGTCGCGTTTGCCGCCATACGATCCAAGGAATATGGCGAGCGCCGTCGGATGCGTGTGCAGTTCCGCCGCCACGTAGGCGCCGGGCAATTGCGCGAGACGCATATGCACGTTGGCGTAGTCCGCGATGGCTCCCTGTCCGCGCGGCACCGCCACCATGCCGTCTTTGACGAGAATGACCTTCGTGTCCGGCTCCAGCAGCGCCGTGTCGAACAGGTCGGGTTCGTCGCGTCTCGAAACCTCATAGTCGATGTCGCCTTGCGCAAGTGGCAGGAACGGCAGTGCCTGAGTCAGCGCCAGTGGCGAGAACACGCTCATCGATTGCTTCTTTCCTTGAATACGATTGATAGAGCGGATATTTTTTCTCTATTCCGTATTTTCTTTTCTATTTTTTTATATCTTTTTTGTATTTCTGATTGCGATATTGACGGCAGCGGCGGAAAATACCGGCTATTGCACCCTGCGCACCAGCGCGAGCAGCGCGTCGGCAACCGCCTGCGGATGCTCGTATGCGCTGAAATGCCCGCAATCGAATACCACCGTCATATCCGCGCTCGTGCCTGTCATCGCATCGGCGATCGGCGTCATCACGCTCGGCGGGCTCGACGGATCCTTGTCGCCGCAGATCACCGCAACCGGTGCCGTAATCGCAGGCAACACATCGTTCAGATCCGGGCGCCCAGCCGCCATGCGCTCACGCCATGCGATGCCTTCGGCAGACTGTTCGTTGATCCACGTCGTGAACTGTTCACGGTAGGCGGCCGACTGTTTGATGGTGGAATCCTCAGGTGTGGATGCCGCAAATCCCATCACCGGCTCATGCGTGCCCGTCGATTCGCATGCTTCGGCGATCGCGATGCGCTTCGCGCGCATCTGCGCGGAATCCGCCGCGGCCTTCGTGTCGCACAATGCCAACGCGGCAACAGCTTCGGGGTGCAGACGCTGAATGTCGAGAACCAGATAGCCGCCCATCGAAAGGCCCGCCCAAATCGCCTTGTCGTAACCGGCCGCATGCAACATCGCGACATAGGCGTCGGCCATATGGTCCAAACCGTTCGGGAAAGCGCCGTCCGCGTCTTTGCCGCCACTGGTCTCATCGGAAGGAATCGGCCCTTCTCCCGCACCGGGCATGTCGGGACCCCAGATCGGGAACCGTTTCACACCATGTTCCACAGCGGCCGCCTCCAACGCCTCCGCACATTCGTCCCACATGCGGTGGTCCACGGGGAACCCGTGCACCAGCACCACGGGAAGCCCCTCGCCCTCGCAATACACGTTATTATGTAATTCGATCGTCATCGTCTCACTCCGTTCCTCTCCCCTATATTGCCTATATATCTATCGCTTGCGCTGCCTGCATTCGCAAGCTGCCACGCGCTTTCCTGGCGCCCACGGCCGACCGGTTTCGACGTCAACCATAAGCCTGTCGGCTACCTGCCGGCCCAAGCGATCGCCTGACGCACAATCGTGCCATATCCGTTGCTCATCTGGTTTATGAAAGTGTCGAGGATCTCGCTGTTCGGGTTGACCCATTCCACGTCAAGCGTCTCATCCTGCGGCTTGCAGTCGCCCGCGATCGGCACCACGTAGCACAATGCGATCGCATGCTGGCGGGAATCGAAATAATCGGATAGTCCCGGCGTCGGGAAAAACTCGGCCACGGTGAACGGCTGCAGACTCACCGGCAGCTGCGGCAACGCGATATCGCCCAAATCCTTGGCGATATTACGCGCCACGGCCTCACGCAACGATTCGTGATAGAGCACGCGCCCGGCAATCAGCGTTCGCTCGATACTGCCGTCGTCAGACACGCGAAGCAACGATCCGACCTGTGAAACACGCCCCAGATCATCGGTGCGCACCGGCACCACAAGCACGTATGGAATCGGCATTTCGCCGCGCATACGGTTGATTTCGCCGGAAGCAAGCCATCCTGGAGGATTACCTATTCCGCGAATGAAATCCTCCGGCGTAATGTCGTCGAATTCTCCGCGACGACGGCCTGCATCGAAATCGCCCTCGTCGGGCACTTCATCATTCATCACTGGCATAGTCCCATTATCACGCATCTTGTGTGAATTGGCTGGAAAAGAATGCGCCGAAAGACGATTCTTCTGACAGCGGATATTGCATATGCCGGGAATGCGGCGGGTTGGGGCGCGGTTATATACTCCAAAGCAATCGCATACGAGGGGCGTAGCCCGTCACGCGCGTCGATGGAACGAACAGCAAGGAGCAATCATGGCAACGCATGCGGTCACTTCGCAGGATTTCAATCAGGTCGTCGAATCCAACGATCTGGTATTCGTGGATTTCTGGGCAACCTGGTGCGGTCCGTGCCGTGCGTTCGGCCCGACGTTCGAAAAGGCAAGCGAAGCGAATCCTGACATTTATTTCGCGAAGGTCGATATCGACCAGAATCCGGATCTCGCCTCCGCCGCCAAAGTGCAGGCCGTGCCGACCTTGATGGTGATCAAGAACCAGCAGATCGTATTCCAGCAGGCTGGCGCGTTGCGCGCGTCGGATCTGGACGATCTGATCGCCCAGGCCAAGGAGCTGGACGTCAATGCGGCCGCTGCCGAAGAGGCTACGGAACAGGCGCAATAAGGCGAATATCAAAGGATTGCAAAGGTGCCGTTCGATGGCGAAACATCAACGGCACCTTTTGCTTTGCACGCTTGCTTTGCATGCCCGCTTTGCCCGCCTGTTACATATGCGCTCGCCCGGATTCCATGGCATGGAGTAGAATGTCGCGTTGGATATGCGCTTTCCGGCGAAGCCTGAAGTGGCGGCGCACCGCATGCCGTGCATGTGTGAATTCGTCGAGGATCTGAACGCGCGTTTAGGAGCAGAATGGCTAACCACAGCAAGCACGCCCGATCGTCTACCTTCGCCATGCCGAGCAAGTCCTCGCTGGTGAAGATCGCCGCAACGGTCGCGGCGGTGGGCCTGTTGGCTACCGGCGGCATTGTGTCGCGCAATCTTTACACCTCCGCGGAGCAGAACACGGCCAATCAGGTCACGGCCTTCTCCGTCACCGATTCCGCCGAAGCATCCCGTAGCAACGCCCGTGAGCTGCTCAATGGAGACACCTCGTACGTCACCGTGAAGATCAACGGCAAGTCGCGCGTGGTGCCCGGTACCAATTTCACCGACGTGAAGTCCGTGCTCGACGCGGGAGACATCACGCTCGAACCGGAAGACACGGTCTCCCCTTCGCTCACCACCAAGGTGGATGAGAAGACCGTAATCACCATTCAGCGTGCCGGCGCAAGCGTTGAGGTTTCCGACACCGCCATCGGTTTCAATGTCGTCAAGAAGGAAACCTCAAGCCTGCCGGAAGGCCAGGAGAAGGTTGAGACGGAAGGCGAAGAGGGCGTGATGGAAACCACGAACCTCGTAACCAAGTCCGGCGACACCGTGGTCTCCTCCAATATGATCAGCTCGTATGTGAAGAAGGCTCCGGTCGACAAGGTCATTCTCGTCGGCACCGGCTCCACTTCGTCGTCGTCCTCCAGCGCTTCCGCGTCGATCGGCACCACTGTGCCGGCGGGCGAAATGCAGCAGTGGGCTCACGATTATCTGCTGTCGAACGGCTACACCGAAGCCGATTTCACCGCCACCGTATACATCATCACCCACGAGTCCGGCTGGAGCGTCACCGCAACGAATCCGAGTTCGGGCGCCTATGGTCTGCCCCAGGCGTTGCCTGGCAGCAAGATGGTGAGCGCGGGCGCCGATTGGGCCACCAATTATCAGACTCAGCTCAAGTGGTTCTGGGGTTATTGCGCGCAGCGTTATGGTTCCATTCAGGGAGCCTACACGTACTGGCTAGCCAATCACTGCTATTAAATCGCGATTGATCATCATTGATTGATTCGATGATGATATAGTTTGAGCTCCGTAATATTCGAAGATATTACGGAGCTCAAACTATATTACGATCTTAAATATCACTGGGATATCGCCGATTTCACAGGGCATTGTTGGAACCGATCACCGTGGCTTCCTTGACGTCATCGATCTTCCTGCGCCTGCGGCCGCCGTGACCGGCCTTCGGACCACGCTTGCCGACGGTGCCGCTGCGGACCCCGTTCTTGGCGTCGAAGATGATCACGCGCTCATCGCTGTGATATTCGCCGTCCAGAGCGAAGAAGGCGATCTTGTCTGCAGGCACTTCCGGGAAGGTGAAGAACTTCTGCGTCGCAACGAGCAGGTCAAGGTTGCGGGTGGTGACGGAAGCCGGACGATCAGCGTTCGGATTGTTGAACTGAACCGCGAAATCGTCGTTCTCGTCGCACACCTGGATTGCGAACTTGCCGCGTTCGTAATTCACCAGCAGCTTGACGAATTCCGGACGGCCGAGCACTTCGGAAACACCCTTGGAAAAACGAACAGATTCAAGCATGACCGTCATGGTCAACTTGCCACCCGTTCTTTCGCCAACTTCTTTGAAACCATCAAGAACGGACATGTAAATCCCTCCTTTATTGTAAATAACTACGTGAAATACTGTACCTCATTGCCGATAATAAAAACGAATCGAATCTTAGGGAATATATGTATTTTCAAGAACACAACATAATACGAAAACATAATGAGACCATCTCACGTAACCACTTTTGTAATCAGTTTCTTTTTTAAAAATGTTTTCCCAGCAACGATTTTCGTTGAAATTTCGCCATTTCTTGGTACTTTTTGCACTCCAATTGAAATGGAACATACGCTACACGGTTACAGCATCGCAAACGCAATCAAAGAAGATGGAACCCCGTCGCAAAGCAGGATTCCGACATTGCTAACAGCGTGGCGGAATCTTTGAGCAATGTGGTGGAAAAGTCGCTGCACGCTTCCAGCAAAGAGTCGCCGGTGAAGCTTTTCATGGTGCAGCGCACCGCGGAGTCCGTAGCTCCCAGCTCCCTTAAGGAGGCATTGCACCTGGCTGTGACGTGACCATGAAGCGCGATCTGAAGGAAATCGCCGTTCAGCTCGATAACCTCAACGTTCCGGTGATGGGCTTCGTGTTCAACTTCGCGAAGGAACGCAAGGTCTCCGCGAACGGCAACTACTATTACTACTACCACGAGGGCGGCAAGAAGAGTCAAAGCCGAAAGAAGAGCAAGCACAAAAACTGACTTAATCTCAGCAAAATAATCGCCTCCCTTTCTACTAGAAAGGGAGGCGATTTTTCGAGTTTATGCAACGCAATGCGCAGCTTAGTAGGAACCGGTACCGCGGAAAACTACGAGCACGGTCTTCGCAAGAATCGCGAGATCTCCAGCGATGGACCAATTCTCGATGTACGAAACGTCCAAATACTCGCTCTGCTCCTGCGAAAGATCCGAACGACCGGAAACCTGCCACGGACCGGTAATGCCGGGCTTCACCAGCAAACGCGTGGAATACAGGGAGCCATAGCGGGCAACCTCGTCAGGCAACGCCGGACGCAGCCCAACCAAAGACATATCGCCTCTCAACACATTAAAGAACTGAGGGAACTCATCCAACGAAGTCTTACGAATAAAATGGCCAATCTTCGTAATACGTGGATCATCCTTCATTTTGAAGATAAAACGATCGCTCTGACCATTCTCTTCCGCAAGCTTCTTCTTCAACTCTTCTGCATTGGTAACCATGGAACGGAACTTGTACATGGTGAACGGCTTACCATGTAACCCGACACGCTGCTGAGAGAAAAACACCGGACCACCATCATCGAGTTTGATGGCAATAGCCACACCGAGCATAATCGGCGAAGAAATCAACAACGCGAAAGCCGAACCTATGATATCGACGACACGCTTCACCACAGCAGTAGCAGTAGTGTATTGCGGCAGACTCGCCAACAACACCGGCTGCTCAGCCGTATTACGCAAATACAGGCGGCGACCGCTCACATCAGCCAAAGACACGGCCAACGCAAGCTCCATGCCCAAAGATTCCACTGCAAGAGAGATACCATGCAGCATTTCGGAATCACGAGACAGCACGTCGGCAACATACACTTCTTGAGCGCAAAGACTTTCGCACGTGCGGGGGAACGCGGAATTAAGCGGAATCACCTTCAGCTTGTCGGCACCCTCAATGGAAGGATCCGGCTCGAACGAAGTGACCACATACGCATCTTTCTTTCTGCCGTCAGCTTCGATCGGGCATACTGCGACCGGCGAATACCCCCAATTGGAATAATCCTGCATGGTACGCAACGCACGGTTAATGCCGTCGGAAGAACCAATCACCACGGTCTTATACTTGCAAGAACCTTTTTTGCGGCTGCGATGCAACCACTGACGCATCTGCCAACGGGCAATCACTTCCAGGAGGAACACGATGATCGGGGCAACGATAAGTGCCGTTCGTGGAAGCGCAAGTTTGAAAATAAACGCAATCGAGCAATACGTAATAATAGTGAGCAGCGAAGCGTTGATGATCTTCGCGTACAGCTCATAGCCCTCCGCCATCACATGCCTATGGTATGCACCGACGATTGTAAGGCTCAATACCCAAATGGCACTGAAGCAAACAAGAAATAGCCCAAATGGCATGACGCTACCGATGGCTTCATATGCAGAATTGTTTGCCCACAGGCTGAGCGCGAGAGAAACCAGCATGACGGCAAGGTCGACCATTACCAGACAGGCAACGAACGAATACCTCCACCCCGGAACGACCTGCTTCTTGGCCCTCTTGCGGCTACGCCCGTCCCCATCAACGGGAAACGGCGTGTTCGAGAATGTCATCGGTTCAAACTGCGAAACATTTTGAGCTTGATCCTGAACATGCGCCCGCTGCTTATGCCATGCGTTGGAGGAAACAATATGTATTTCCTCCGTCTTTGGCGTTGAATCCGAATCGCAGGAGTTCCCTCGCATGTTCAATCCCTTCAGTCTAGTTCTTACACTCCATCCTTCTAGGGCAGATTACACCCCCCACCCCGAGTAACATCCACCACCCTAGAATGGCATAGAAGGGTGATGGATGTCGGTACTCCCAGAATCAGCTTCGAAGGAGGATTTCTTCCAAGGCGCTGATTACCGAATCAGGTATGCCGGACGTGACAAACAGCTCGTTGCTGAAACGGGGCGCGGTATCGAAGGTGCGCAGAGCCCCGAGCGCACGCACTCCTTGCTCACGAATCGCCTGCATCGCATGCTCTTTGGAAATGTACGGCATTTGCGCATGCAAGAGCACGTCAAGCACGTCCTGTTCGACTGAATTCTCAGCAATCTGCAGTCCGTCTGCAATCGTAACGTTCAAGCATGCAGTAGACGGCACGTCGCGCACAACGACCGACAGACTCAACGTCTGCTGATCGTATGTAATTTCTGCAGTATTGCAAGCTTTACCGCCAATTTCGATACGAACGTTCTGCGTGTCTGGCTGCGCAACTCCACGGAACACAATCTCCCAGTTACGCTGTGCCGGAATGGCTTCAGCACAGCCTTCCACCGGACTGATGGTGAACTGCGTGGCATTGTCCGTATTCTTCCAGTCAAGGCTCATGCGCGTATCGGCAACATGAGTTTGTCCATCGCAAGACTCGGCAGATGCAGAACCGGAAGCAGCAGAGGCCACAGAACCATCGTCTTCCTTGAGTGTGAACGAACCGTTCGCACCGGGGAACACCAGCACCTGCAGGGACTCCGGATTGCCCAGATCATTCACCTTATTGCCCTCGCCAAGCTGCTGCAACGGCACGATACCGCCAGCCTTGGCAAATACCGGCATACGGTCGATCGCACGCCACACTTCCAAACGACGCCCGGACTCTCCTGCCGAAACGTAACGGCGACCATCGAAGAAGTCATACCATTCACCTTGCGGCAGCCATGCTTCCGTGCTACCCAGCTGCGCGGAATCGTCATTGTCAGAAACAATTGGCGCAACCAGCAGCTCAGTGCCGAAACGGAATTCGTCCGGCACCTCGTACGCCTGCGGATTATTCGGCTCCGCCCAATACATCGGTTCTACCAATGGCATGCCCTCGAACGCAGCACGATAGTTCATGGTGTACAGGTACGGCAGCATCATATGGCGCAGTCGCAGCGAACTCACCATGGAATCGCGCACTTCCGCAGAGAAATTCCACGGTTCCTTGCCCATGAACTGCGAATTGCTGGAATGCAGGCGATTGATCGGGCTGAACGTGCCAAGCTGATACCAGCGGGCTTCCAAATGTTCGTTGCGGTACCCACACATGTGACCGCCAATATCGTGACTCCACCATCCGTAGCCGATATTCGATGCGGTAGCAGTGAAATACGGCTGGAATTGCAAGGATTCCCACGTAACAATGGTGTCTCCCGAGAAGCCAACTGGGTAGCGGTGCGAACCCGGGCCGGCATACCGCGAGAAGGTAAGCGGCCAACGGTTATTGCGTTCCGCGCAACTCACGTTACGTTTGGATTGCTCGATATGCATTTCATGTTCATCGCGAGCGCCCGGCTCAGCGCACTTTTCGCATTCGCAGTTTTCCCCTGCGTTGCGTTCGGAAGAAGTCGCGCCGCGCCCGGAATCCAGGTAGTGCAAGTGGTTGAGCACCCACAGCGGGTCGAGTCCCGGCTGACGGGTCACGCCGCCCTGCTGCCAGTCGAGCCACCAGAAGTCAACACCTTCGGCTTCCATGCGATGATGCATGTCGAAGTAGGCGCTTACGAAATCCGGATTTGTCAGGTCGAATTCCACCGCCTCTTCGGTTGCGGGATCGATGCCGACGCGCTTGGCCACCGCCGCATAGTCGTCTTCGAACGCGCGCACGCCGTCTCGCGGATGCACGTTCAACGTGGTTTTCAGGCCGCGCTCGTGCAAGTCGTGTAAGAACGCCTCGTGATCGGGGAACAGCTGCTTGTTCCACGAATAACCGGTCCAACCGGAACCGTATTTCGGATCGACATCGTCCACGCGGTGCCAGTCCATGTCAATCACGGATGTGGTGAACGGAATGCCTTCGCGCTTGAACCGGTCCATGAGCTGCAGGTATTCGTCTTGCGTGTAGCGGTAGTAGCGGCTCCACCAATTACCGAGTGCGAAGCGCGGCAGCAGAGGCGTTGGTCCGGCCAGCTTGTAGAAGTCTTGCACCGCTTCGGTGTAGCGGCGGCCGTAGCCAAAGAAGTAGAAGTCGGTTTCCGCGTGATCGCGTGGCATAACCCATGCACCAAGCGGATTCGGTTTGCCGTTCACTTCATGCGCTTCCACGATCACGCTTGCGGCGGAATCGTCGAGTACCGCCCAACCGTCTCGCGAAATCACACCATCGTCCAGAGGAATTTCGCCGTTCGCCTCGTCGAGCGTGCGCGCGGTGCCTTTGAGATTATGCTTCGGCTCGTCGCCGTAATGCCACGTATTGAACTGGGTGTCGGCCACGCCCTTGACGACCACGCTTAAGCCTTCTTTGCTGAACGGCTTGCCATCGTACGTCACATACAGCGCGGGGGTGTCGACAATGAGCAGTCCGTCGCGATGCGACACCGTGAACTGCGTATCGGCACCGAAATCGCGGTTGACCACCATCTGCGTGAGATTGTCTTCAAATTCGCCGGAATCTGACCATTCGAAACGGATCAGCGATTCCGTTAGAATGCCAATCCTCCAATGCTCCCCCTGCAAGATCGACGCTTCTCTCATATTCGGCCGCGCCTTGCGCACATAGTCGACGAACACCGTGCCGGCTGCGTTATCTAATGCGTTGTTTGCCATGCTACTCCTGCCTTACTTGCCACTGCCCGTCGCAATACCTGCGATGAACTGCTTCTGGAAAATCATATACACAATGATCACTGGAACAATTGCCAACGAAGTCGCTGCGAACAATCCGCCGTAATCGGTGCCGTATTGTCCGTTGAAGGCCTTCAGACCGACAGCGAGCAGCTGCTTGTTTTCGTCAGTGATCATCAAGAATGGCCACAGGTAGTCTTCCCAATTCCACAGGAAGGTGAAGATGGCGAGCGCCGCGATGGTGTTATGGCTCATTGGCAGAATGATGCTATGGAAGATTCTGGTTTCGGATGCGCCATCGAGTTTCGCCGCTTCAATGAGTTCGTCAGAAATTCCCGAGATGGATTGGCGGAACAGGAAGATACCGAATGCGCTGATCATGCCAGGAAGCACGAGCGACGTGTAGGTGTCTTGCAGACCCCAGTTGGTGAACATTTCGTATTGCGGAATGATGGTCACTGCCCAAGGAATCATCATGGTGCTCATAACGATGCCGAAAAGCAGGTTGCGACCACGGAATCGCATTTTAGAGAACACGTAACCAAGCACCGCACTTGTGTAGATTGCAATACCGGTTTTCAGTACTGCTACGATCAGCGAGTTTGCGAACAATCGCAAGAAATTGAACTTTTCTTGGATGCTCACATAATTGTCAATCGTGGATGGCTTAGGGAATAATCCTCCGGTCACTTTGACGATTTCGCTATTTGGCGCGAATGATGAAATGAACATCCAAACAAATGGAACAATGGTGATGATGGCGGCGATGAAGAGCAGAATCGTAAGAATGATGCCGCCAATTTTACGTGATTTCATGCCAGTTCCTCCGAATCTCCAGAAACCTTGAACATGATGAGGGTGAGCACACCAGTGAACAGGAAGAGCACAACTGCCTGAGCTGACGCGACGCCGAAGTTGTATTTCTGGAATGCCTGATCAAAGATGAGATAGCTGATGGTGTAGGTTGACGTGCCCGGACCGCCTTCGGTCATGACGAGAATCTGCACGTATGCCTGCAGGTAGCTGATCAGTGACGTGATGACAATGAACAAGGTGGTTGATTTAAGCAACGGCAGGGTGATTTTGAAGAAAATCTGCACTGAGTTGGCACCGTCGATGGCGGCCGCCTCGTACACGTCTCGAGGAAGATTCATGAGACCGGCCAAATATAGAACGGTCGCGTAGCCAAAATCCTTCCAAATGGTCATGATGATGACTGCCGGCATGGCCCATTTGGTGTCGTGCAGCCAGTTGATGTCGAGTCCTGTGATTTTGTTTACCATGCCGAACTGCGGGTCGAACATCCACATCCACACGAAAGAGACTGCCACGAGCGGAGTGATGGTCGGCATGTAGAACAGACCTCGGAGGGTGTCTTTGCATTTGACGAGTTTGGCGCTGAGTAGCAGGGCCAAGCCGAGACCAAGCACAATGCGGAAGAGTGTGGAAACACCTGCGAATACCGCCGTGTTCCCCATGGAAGTCCAGAAAAGTTTGTCTGTGAGGATCTGTTTGAAGTTGTCGAGTCCGACCCAATCATAAGTGCCAATCAGAGGATTCCAGTTATGCAAACTGCCCGCGAAGGCTTTAAAAATTGGGTAGGCCAGGAAAATGGCGAAATAGACCACCAAGAAGACAACAGCCATGTTGCGTAGGGTGAAAATTCTCGATACCAGAGATTCACCATTTTTGTTTTTCATTGAATCTCGCCTCTCTGTGAGCCGATTCGACCGTTTTGTTACGCAATACAGAATGTCAGATCGAATCGAATAAGAAGATTGAACGTATCTCGTAGATAAAAAGGCAGTCGCGGCGCGGAAGAAGAATCGTACCGCGACTGCCCGGATTGGAAAAGGGATTGGAAAGGATATATCGGTATTACTTATGTTCGTCGAAGTAAGCGTACTTGCTTTCCATTGACGTGAAGTCAGAGCTCTTCATGTCGGTATCCATCTGACCCTGGGCCTCCTTGAGAGCCTTATCGATGGACATGCCGTTCTGGAAGACGTTCTGGAAAGCAGTGGTGCCGCTGGATTCAACGGTGGATGGTGCCGGTCCCGGCCAGATCAGTCGGTCTACGCGTGGCTGGATGGCGGCCATGACCGGCTTGGAGAGAATGTCCTTGTCGTTCTGCAGCGAGGTCTTGGCTGGGAAGGAGTTCAGTTCGGATACCGCTTCACGAATGTAATCATCGTTGGCGAGCAGGTACTTGATGAAGTCCTGGGCAACGGCCTGCTGTTCTTTGCTCTGGTTCTTGTTGACGCCCGGAGTGGATTCGCCGTTGTAACGGTCGTATGCAAACGGAGTGTCTTCGGAGAAGGTTGGGGTGGCGAACACGCCGTAGTCAATATCTGGATACTTTTCTTTCAGCGTGCCTTCCATGTGGCCCCAAGCGTAGATCATCGCAGACTGGCCGTTACCGAAGCTTTGGGTGTAATCGTTGCCGAAGTCAACGGATCCGACCTTGTACTTGTCATACAAATCCTTGAGGAACTGCATGTTTTCTTTGGTCACATCGTTGTTGTAGTTGGCTTTCTTGCCATCTTCGCTGAAGAGCAGTTCACCCTTCTGATAATTCAGACCTTGATAGATGGCGCTGTAGGCGTCGCCGTTGAAGTTGAAGCCGGCCTGCGTCATCTTGCTGCCGTCGGTTTTGGTGAGCTTTTGGGCGACCTGGATGAATTCGTCCCATGTGGTCGGAATGTCGGCGTCGGTGAGGCCCGCTTCGCTCCACAATGCCTTGTTGTAGTAGATGTTGCCGGTGTTGATCACGGAGTCGATGTACTTGACTTTACCGTTCTCATCTTCATGTACGGATGCGGTGGAGTAGTCGGATTCCAGAGACTTGGTGTCGATATCGTAATCCGCTGCGTATGGACGAATCAACGCATCGTGAGAGTTGTGGATGTTGAAAACAGCCGGACCGTTTTTGCCTTTCAGAGCCAACGGCAGCTTGGTCCAATAATCATCCCATGAAACATTCACCGTTTTGATGGTGACGTTCGGATACGTCTTCGTGTAGGACTCAATCATCTTGTAGACAGGATCCGTGCCCTTGCTGCCCCAGCTCCAGTACTCGAGCTGGATTGGCTTGCCGTCGTTCACGAGATGATTGGGGTCGTAGGTGATGGTGTTGCCGATAACGTCAAGCCCTTTGTCGGCTTTCGTATCGGTTGTGCCGGACGCGGCATTGCTGTTCCCGCACGCAGCCAAGCCGACGATGCTCAAGGCCGCCACTGCCACTGCGATACCTTTGTTGATTTTCATATCTCTCCTTACGTCCTCGTAAGCCTTCATCCGCCCCTTGCGGACAAGCAATAGCATACGACAAGGGTTTCATATTGGCAATTCAAGGTTTTTTAAAATGTAAACGGTTTCATTTGAAACCCGTTTCATCTCACCGCTGTGAGCGTGCACACATTGTTTTTCATACGGCGTGTCGTATCGCAACCCTTTTCATTCATCTTTCAACTCTGTAGCCATGAGGACGGTAATGATGGTAGGCTGAAACAAACAGTGAAAAACTTTCGGAGGCACCATGAAAGCGAGCATCGGCGATGTGGCACTGAAGGCAGGCGTATCGAACGCTACAGTCTCACGCACTTTCGCACACCCTGAACAGGTGTCAGAGGCAACACGGTTGAAAGTGCAGGCCGCAGCCGATGCGTTGAATTTCAGCGTTTCCAGATCGGCAGGAATTCTTAAATCCGGTAGAACCTATCGCATAGCATTATTGGTCGGCAGCGGCGTCATCGAATGGTTCACCGCCGAAATCATTGCCGGACTTAACGATGTTTTGCGTGACGCCGGGTACGATCTGGTCATCTACCCCATCGAGGGGTCGGAGGCGCGTGACGCATTCTTCGAGGAACTTCCCGTACGCAGCAACGCCGATGCCGTATTCGTTTCCTCATTTGGCATCAGCCCCGACGAGGTCAAACGTCTCGGAACCGCAAAAATTCCGATTATCGGCATCAATACCACCAGCGAAGGATTCGATGCAACTGTCGGTATCAACGACAAAGAAGGCATCAAACTCATCGTTCGGCATCTCGCCAAGCTGGGACATCGTAACCTGCTGTATTTATATGAAAGCTTTTCCTCCACATTGGGATTCAGCTCATTTAACCGTATTTCCGGATTCCAGGAAGCCTGCGATGCAGTTGACGGACTGACCGCCCGCACACTGGCAGTGCAAAAAGGCGACAGCATTCTAGATGCGGCAATTTCCGAAATCATGGCGCAAGACAACCCACCCACCGCATTGTGTTTCCATCAGGACTCACAGGCAATTCCATTGTTCTTCCGCCTTCAACGCAGCGGCCTTTCCGTGCCTGGAGATATTTCCGTAACCGGATTTGACGACAGCACCTTCGCCAAAGAAGCTGAGCTAACCACCGTTCGACAGCGCCCATACGACATGGCCGTCGATGCGGCACAAAAGGCTCTGGCGCTCATCGAAGGACAACCCATCGAGGAACCATTCGAGACATTCCCCGTTCAGCTGCAAGTACGAAACTCAACCGCAAAACCACGCACCGCTCCCCTGCTGTAGGCCGCAGCGTGTACTCGCGTGAAATCACTTCGCGTAATACCCCACGCCAACCGGTCTATCTGCGTTATGTATGGCAGATTTTGCTTTTCGTACGGAAACATCTCGCTTATATATGGCACGTCGCCTGCGAAAACAGCCACTTCGGGGGTACGTTTTTGAGGTTTTCGCCGCATGTGTCTGCCATATGTAAGTGAGATGTCTCCGGTCAGGCCTCCGAATCTGCCATACATAGACGAGATGCGAGCCGCAGACAAGCCTCTTCGTCTTACCCCGGCGTTCAATGTGCTTTTCTTACGGCGTTCGATGTACTTTTCTTCACACGCATGTACGTTTAATCGCCTCAAGCACCGATGCGAATCAAACTCACCAATGTTCGCACCGTCAACGGCATACGCCAAGACAGCAACGCGACTTAACCCAAACCGCCAACATCAGTAGTTTGGTAGGTACTCGCGCGCATAGCCGTCCACACCTCCATTGGACGAGAGGAAACGCGGAATAGAGTCATTGCCTTTTGTCGACCATCATGACGACGCGCGCAAACAGATAACGCTAAACTTGTCTCATGTTGATTATTTGCTTAACCTAGCGAAGCGACGAAGCAAGAGCAGGTGATATATGGTAACAATTTCTGACGTGGCGCACGCAGCCGGTGTTTCCAAGGCAACAGTCTCGTATGTACTATCGGGAGATCCTCGAATCACCCAAGCTACAACACTTAAGGTGCAACATGCGATTGACGAATTAGGCTATACGGTGAACCATGCAGCCCGCGCACTATCCGTAAGAAAAACCAAAACAATAGGTGTGGTCTCCCCCGCCTTTCACGGCAACTATCTGTCAGCCCTCTTTGGACTGTACGTGTACCTGCTATCCGAAGAAGCGACAAAGAGAGGATACGACACCCTACTCATTGGCGAGAACGACGGCTTCGAGGCAATGCATGAAGCATGGTCGTCAAAGAAAGTGGATGGGTTCATCCTGATGGACGTCAAAGATGAGGATCCACGAGTCAGCTATGCCGCAAAAGAGCACATTCCGACCGTTGCATTCGGCTCGCCAAAGAACTCACACGGTTTGGATACAGTGGATTCCGATTTCGCCAAGGCTGCATCATCAATCTTGAATTTCTTAGCCTCTGAAGGGCATAAAGAGGTGATTCTTATTCCATGGTCACACACAATATTTGATCAGGGTCTTGGCTACGCTTGGCGCTTTCTGGATTCAGCGATAGAGACCGCCAAACGTCTTGACCTGAAAATGCATGTCGAATATCCGAAAGACGACGATTCGGATCCTTCGCCCCTCATTGAGCATGCACTAGATACGCACACCAAAGCGACCGCTCTGATACTTCACAACGAGCCAGCAACAATCGTTGCCCCTCAGGTCTTGGCACGCAGGAACCTCCGAACACCGGATAACTTGCAGGTCGTAACCGTCTTCCCGAAACAGCTAGCAACATCAATGAAGATATCGTTCCCTGCAGTGCGTCCGGACATTACGCAACTATCAGAAGCCGCCGTGGGAACCCTTTTGCGTCGAATAAACAATCCGAAAGCCCCGACGGTCACCCGCTATCTTGATTATCCACTAACCCAAGAGCCCGAGTAACATCGCAGCTACGTAGATTACGCGCAGAAAACAACCACGAGATTCTACATTAGTTAAGTTCGTCGATTTGACTTTTCAAAGATCAGGGTTTATTATTTAACTTGTTTAACCGGTTCAACAGTTTGGGATTAAAACTTCCCAAACGCAATAAATTAATCATTCAGCGCATAGGTGCGCTGTTAATGAAAGGAAATACCAAATGATCGGTTCAAATATGAAGCGCGTGATAGCTTTAATCGCCGCAAGTGCCGCGGCAGTCAGTCTCGCCGCTTGCGGTAGCAACTCGAGTCAAGATTCCAAAACAATCGAATTCTGGGACCCATACCCTCAGAAGAACGATAGCAGCACATGGGCGAAATACGTTACCAATTGTGCTCCTGAGGGATATAACGTAAAACGCATCGGCTATGCGCAGTCAGACCTATTAAACAATCTCACAACAGCTGTCAAGGCCGGCAACGCACCCCAGATCGCCCTGATCGATAACCCAAAGATGCCTACCGCTGTCGACGCAGGACTTGTTACGGATATCGAGGCAGCGGGAGTCGACGTTTCAGGATTCGACAAGAATATCGAAGGTCCCGGCATCATCGACGGCGTACAATATGGGGTTTCTTACGGCACTAACGCATTGGGCTTGTATTACAACCCCGATGTCCTCAATAAGGCCGGCGTCGACCCGGAATCGATTACCGATTGGGATTCACTCAACAGTGCCATCGAAAAAGTAGTAAACGCAGGATATAAGGGCATCACGTTCTCCGGCATTTCCGGCGAAGAAGGAACATTCCAGTTCCTTCCCTGGTTCTGGGGAGCCGGCGGTCAATTGAAGGACGCTTCAGGTTCCAGTGCCGAGCAGGATGCGCTTGATCTGGTATCCGGCTGGGTCCAAAAAGGTTGGGCTCCGAAATCGGTCGCAACGGACAACCAATCTGCTGCATGGGATCTGTTCCTTGGCGGCGATTACGGCTTCTCCGAAAATGGTTCATGGCAGATGGAGTCGGCCGTCGAAAAAGGCTACAAGATGATTTCCATCCCAGCCAAAGATGGCGGAGTAGCCCCAGTTCCAAGCGGTGGCGAGTTCATTACCATTCCAGCCCAGAAAACCAAAGACAGTGACAAGATGAAAGCAACCGCGGAGGTCATTCAGTGCCTCATTGACGGAGATAATCTCAAGAAGACCAATGATGAGATGGTTTATCTTGCCGCCAAAAGTGACGTCCGCAAGCAGCAGGTGGAAGAGAACAGTGCCTGGGCACCTTGGGTTGACGCCGTAGAAAATGCTGAAGGCCGTACCACTGACGTTGGTCTGGAATACGAAGACATTTCTGCACAGCTTTCTGAAGATCTACAGGCTGCCTTGAATAAGGGCTGATTCGCGGTCTCATATTTTTCTGGGGCATCTGCCCGCCATTCATTGCGATATTCAGACGCCCCATTCCATCTTTTCCATCAACAGGCAGGTGAACTATGTCTCAAACAATCACCGCAGATAAACCAAGGCGAATCAAGCCAACCACATTGGCCGCCATTGGTTTCGCGGCCCCGCTGATTATTTACATGCTTATCTTCTACGTTTGGCCTCTGATTCAGAATATTTCCATGAGTATGCACCGCTACACACGTCGCACTTTTGTGACCGGCGATGCCCCTTGGTCTGGATTCGATATCTATAAGGAAATATTAAGCAATCAACAGTTCTGGACTATTCTCGGACAGACTTTGATTTTCGTCTTCGCTTCTATCGTTTTCCAATACTCTATCGGCTTGGCATTGGCGGTTTTCTTCAATCAGAATTTCAAACTTTCCGCGGCTTTGCGCGGCGCATTCCTTGTACCATGGCTACTTCCGCCAATGATTTCCGGTACGATCTGGCAATGGATGATGGACGCCGATAGCGGTGTTATTAATAATTTCCTCAAACTATTTGGTTTGGACCCGGTTTGGTGGCTGCAAGCCGATCATTCCTTGTGGGCGGTTATCATTGCCAATATTTGGCTTGGTATTCCTTTCAATCTCGTAATTCTGTATTCGGGCTTGCAAAACATCAATGGCGACTTGTATGAAGCCGCCGCGTTGGATGGCTGCAATGCTTGGCAGCGCTTCTGGAAGATTACTTTCCCGTTGCTCAAGCCGGTATCGATGATCACGCTCCTGCTAGGTTTCGTCTACACGTTACGAACAGTAGACATCATCTGGATTATGACCAAGGGCACTGGATCTTCGAGAACCTTGGCAACTTGGGCTTATGAGATGGCTTTCGGAAAGGGCACATCAGCAACCATCCGGTATTCGGAAGCATCCGTTGTGGGCACGATTCTCATTGTCGTAGCACTGATTTTCGCTCTGATTTACCTGTGGGCCCAGCGGAATGAAGAGAAGAGGTAACTAAAATGAAACATCGTTCATCATGGTGGAAAACACTTATAGGCATCATTTTGACGCTGATTATGCTCTTCCCCGTATACTGGATGATCAACATATCATTCACGCAACGTCGCTCCATCCGTTCAGGTGATCTGTTCCCGAAAGATTTCACGCTCGACAATTATGCCTCTGCGTTAAGTTCACAGCTCCCCTACCTAGGAACGTCATTGCTAGTTGCCATAGGATGCGTGATCCTGACTCTAGCAATTGCATTACCTTCGTCATACGCCATTGTTTTCTTGGAGTTCAAAGGCTCAAAGTCCATGAACTTCCTGTTGATTGTTGCTCAGATGATTCCCGCGGTCGTTATGTCTCTAGGCTTCTACCAGATCTACGATGACATCGGTCTTCTCGACAGTATTCCGGGACTTATCGTTGCCGACTCCACTTTGTCGGTACCGTTCGCAGTGATTCTGATGACGGGATTTATGTCCGGTATGCCACGCTCGTTGGTGGAGGCAGCGCAAATCGACGGAGCATCGCAGTGGGGTGTTTTTACCAAAATCGTGATTCCACTCTCCCGTAATACCATTGTCACGACTTCGCTGTTCGCTTTCCTCTGGGCATGGTCAGATTTCATGTTTGCTTCGACCCTCGATTCCGGTGGCGGCAAGATGAGGCCAATCACCATGGGTCTATATGACTTTATCGGTTCACAGAACCAAGAATGGGGGCCAATGATGGCCACCGCAGTATTGGCCTCAGTACCAACAGCGCTATTACTAATTTTCGCACAGAAATACGTTGCCGCCGGCGTAACAGCCGGAGCGGTGAAAGACTAATCCAACCCTTAAGTACATAATTACAAGGACCAACTATGAGTGAACTAACTTTTGCTATCGATGGAGATGCACTGTTGTGGACTGGCGACGGCGAATATCTTCGCATCGAACCATGGGGAAAGAATTCAGTCCGCGTCCGCGCCTCGAAAATGCATGAGATACAAGAACAAGAAGGAGCTTTGCTGCCACAAAACAACCAGGCCTCAGACAGTCACGACTATGGTATCACCATTGACAAGCCCAATAGAACCGCCGAATTACGCAATGGCGATATTGTAGTTCAAGCGAAAGCATCCTGCGGCCTGTACTCCGGATCAGGATATGAAGAGCCACGCTGTTTACTGAGCTTCTATAAGGCAGACGGCACACCACTCATTCAGGAAATACCATCTGGCGGATCACTAAATCTTCGAGCGCGATGGTTCAAACCGATCACCGGAGGCGACTATTCCATCGTCGCTTCCTTTACCACACCGGAAAATGAGAAACTATATGGTATGGGCGAGTACCAACAGAACATCCTCAATCTGAAAGGTTGCACTCTCGAACTCGCGCATCGCAATTCACAGGCATCTATTCCTTTCGTGGTTTCCAGCGCCGGATATGGCTTCCTGTGGAATAATCCGGCACTTGGAAACGTTACGTTCGGCAAGAACCGCACGGAATGGCGAGCTGAATCAGCCAAGCAGATTGACTACTGGATTACCACAGGCGATACACCTTCTTCGATAATGAAGCATTACGCCGACGCCACAGGGCACGCTCCTCACATGCCTGAATGGGGACTGGGATTCTGGCAGTGCAAGCTTAGATATTGGAATCAACGTCAGCTTCTAGACGTCGCCCATGGGTTTAAACAGCGTAATATTCCATTGGATCTCATCGTTGTAGATTTCTTCCACTGGCCGCATATGGGTGACTTCCGTTTTGAGAATGAATTCTGGCCAGATCCCAAAGCTATGGCGGACGATCTGCACAGCATGGGAGTGAAACTCATGGTATCTGTGTGGCCCCAGGTCGCGCTCGCCTCAGAGAATTATGTTGAGATGAAGTCAAAGAACCTTCTCGTGCGTGCAGATAAGGGTGAAGACGTCGGCATGATGTTCGAAGGTCCCAGCCAGTTCTATGACGCCACCAATCCAAAAGCTCGTGAATATGTTTGGGAGAAGTGCCGAACAAATTATGCCGAGCTTGGGGTTGATGCATTCTGGCTCGACGAAGCGGAACCTGAATACGGCACGTACGATTTCGACAATTATCGATATTACGCCGGCCCAAACCAGCAGGTGGCAAACATCTACCCAAGAGACTATAACAAAGGCTTCTACGAGGGGCAACAAACCATAGGAAGGGATGGTGACATCGTCAACCTCACCCGTTGCGCTTGGGCTGGTTCGCAACGCTATGGTTCTCTTGTTTGGTCTGGAGACGTTGGTTCGACCTTCGCCGACCTCCGTGCCCAGATTACCTGCGCCATTCACATGGGCATGGCCGGTATCCCTTGGTTCACCACCGATATGGGCGGTTTCCATGATGGGATAATTGATTCGGACAATTTCAAGGAGTTGTTGGCCCGCTGGTGTGCGTTCTCATGCTTCCTGCCGGTCATGCGCAACCATGGCGATCGTAGTCTGCATACGGCAACCGGCAAGGAGACCATCACTAATTCGGCCGGAGACCACCGTTCGCCAAGTGGTGCCGACAATGAGCCTTGGAGCTATGGCCCCGAGATGGAGCAAATCTTCCGAAAGTTCATTGCCATTCGCGAAAAAATGCGCCCTTACACTCGAGAACTGTTCGAATCAGCACATATCGATGGCCAGCCTTTGGTTCGCGGACTCTTCTACGAGTTCCCCCAAGACAAGTCGGTGTCTGATATCGCCGATGAATACATGTTCGGCCCTGATATCCTAGTGGCCCCCGTAGTTGAGGCCGGAGCTAGGTCGCGTGAGGTGACGCTTCCCGGAAACGCTAGCATCACATGGACGGATCTACGCACCGGCAAAGTGTATGAAGGTGGGCAGAAAATCACTGTCGACGCCGGAATAGACACGATTCCAGCCTTCGCGCGCGACGGCCACGACCATGGGCTGATCGGAATGCTATAAATTCCCACACAGGAAATGTGGGGCGTCCGTTTCCAAGGCGAACGCCCCACACTCTGCGCTTTTTCCCATTTCAACCGGTCTATCTGCGTTATTATGGCAGATTTGTAGCGGGCTTTCGATCAAACAGATGTTGAGCAGTTTTACATGGCATTTATCAAAGTTTTTGCTTTCTGCCGCTCCGCACTCAAAGAATTCAGCCAGAAAATACCGACCGCTTTTTGCAGCCGCATCAATTAAGTGCCTGCAAAAAGCCATTCAATACGTTGCTGTCAGCAACACCTCGGAAAGCAAAGTAAAAGTTGTGGCCAATATATTCGGAGGCATCGCCAAGCAATGCAACCGTATTAAAATTCGGTTCGATTAAGGTTCGATAAATCTACCTCACCATTTTTGCTTATGGCGAGTCAAAATGCATCCTTCCCACATGGCTTTGCTGCTTTTTGTATCTTTTGTTGTTATCCGTTGCCGCTTGTCGGCATCGGCACAGCGTGTCAGTATCATGTGCGTATGCGACTTCTTGGTAATATTCTGTGGCTGATTTTGGGTGGACTGTTGCTCGCCGCCAGCTGGGCCATTATCGGTTTGGTGTTGTGCATCACCATTGTGGGCATTCCACTGGGTATTCAGGCGTTCAAGATGGCGGGGCTCACGTTGACCCCGTTCGGTAAGACCGTGGAGTATGGCGGAGGTGTGGGATCGGTGCTGGCCAATATCGTATGGTTTGTGTTGGCTGGCATATGGATGGCGATTGGCTATGTGGGTGCCGGGCTGCTCAATTGCATCACCATCATCGGTATTCCGTTCGGCATTCAGTCGTTCAAGATGTCCAAGCTGGCTTTGTGGCCGTTCGGCTCGCAAATCCGCAGCTTGTAAAATCACTTCAGATCACTTCACCCAGCATAGACGGCCATCAACCGCCGTCTTGCATATAAGTATCGAGGAGCTGCGGTCCGAACGGGCCGTGACCACTACACCCTAAGCAACGAAACACGTCTCATTTCGCTTATGTCAGCTCCAGAGCGACAAGGCTCAAAAACTGAACAGTCGAACATTGCCTACCCAAATGATTGCTAATGCCAGCCGCGAATCCCACCGCAGCACTTCCATTCATGCCCAGGCCATTCAACAATCGTCCCGCATGCTTCGCGCCGGCCCATACCGCGTTGATGATGTTGCCGGCGCCATATCCGGTAAGCACCGTCCACGGATGGGCGAGCAGCCCGCATATCGGGTCAAGACTCTGGTAGATTCGCGCGAAGAACGATCCGGGTGCCGGCCTGCATTAGCACAGCGCCAATCGCATACACAACGATGAGGTTGCGCAACCGCTTGGCATAGCCCACGCATAAGCCACATAAGCGGCAGCAATACGCCGAACAGATGCATGCCGATATAGCTGGGCTCCGCGAACAGGAACTGCGGGTGACCACCGCCCCACACCGAGCTTTCATTGATGTACTGCCGGTACATGAGGTGCGCGAAATAGTCGGTCAACGGCTTGATATGCAGATGGATGGATAGCCATTGCACCACGCCCACGCCGAAGGAGAACCAGTAAGAAGCGATGAGAATCCGCAATGGCGTACGCCATGGAATGCGTTTGATGCCGAACGCAATGGCGATCGCACCCAAAGTGGCGAGCACGCCCAATAATCCGGTGATGCTCATGAACGCGGCGTTGAGGTGGATACCGAACTTCAGCCATCCCGGGATGGACAGGATTATGCAGGCCACCGGCAGGAGGAACATTGGCAGGTACCGGTTGGCTGCGATACGCAGTTGACGCCAATTGCATAGGCAGTACACGGCGAACAGCGCCGGACTGATTGGCGACCAGAATGGCGCGTACAGGCCGAGCGTGATACCGTCCACCGGAAGAAAAGCGATGGCCAGCAGCAGCCAAATGACGTTGCGTTCCTGCGTTGTCAGAAATTGCAGGAACGGTCGGTATTGCGGTCGGCCATGATGGTTGCTCGCGTCGATGGTGTCGTTGCGTGCGCATGCCTGATTCATGTGATTCTCCCTCCCCGTCAACCCTACTCGTTCATCATGATGTATGGATGCCACCCGTTGTTCATTTGCAGGTGCAACGCCTTCGTCAGGCTTGCAGGTCTGGCAGTTCGTCGGCGAATGGCTCGACGGTCGTGAGGTAGCCGAGCACTCGCATGGGCCGGTCGATCTTGTGCTGTAGCGGACAGGCGGCAGCCCGTCATCATTCATCGATTAAACGTCCACTTCTCCTCAGGCTTGCGGCAAATTGTTCTTCTGTGATTTCTTCTGTCACCAGTCTGGAAATGAGTTTATATAGGGTATTTCGTTCTGGCTCTGGATCATCATCGATATCCAAATCAATTCTTTCCATTTTCAGGATGGCCAAGGATATGGCCATTGCGGTGCGCTTGTTGCCATCAGCGAAATAATGATTTTTGGCTAGGTGAAAGGTAAGATGCGCCATTTGTCGAAACAAATCTTCGAATCGTTCTTTCGACGATTGACCGAATACCGGCAGAAATGTCGAATCTACAACGCCACTTACGGAACCGGCGTCATTGGCTCTTTCCACGGTGAATCCGCCGATGTCGTCAAGTTGCTTCCTGTGTGCTCGGACGATTGCTTGTGTCATTGCTTCTGCGAAATCATCAGATGGAAAAACGAGTGGCGGCGCTTGGATATGCCACCACTCGTCAGTGTATTGCTCAGGCATTGCGCAGAATCCTGAAGGTGTTCTGCCATTTTGCATTTACTTCATCCAAACTAGATGCAAGAGTGTTTTTGGGGAAAGTCAGACCGTCGTCGGATGCAAGAATGGCATCGTTGGTGATCTCGACGTTTTCTCCTTCCCTGTAGACATTCTTCCAAGCGGAGTTCTTTCGATGGGAGAATCCCACAAGATCGAATGCCGTCAGAAAACCATATTTCTTTGCCGTCCCATCTACGACGGATAAGGCCTGTTCATCCTTTGCGGTTTCGCCCTCGGGCTTGAGAATCCTGTTGCGTCCGTATTTTTGGAAAGTGAAATAAACGTTCCTCTCAACCGGACCGTAAGGCCACGCTTCAATCTTATCTTCGAACAATGGTTTCCCGGTTGCGCGCAGAGATTCGACTTGTGCGAAATAAACGAGCTTGTTCAGCACAAGATTCGTAATGTCGATATCAGAGCCATGGCGAAGAATGAAAGCATTCGCTACTTGTATTGACTTCATGCCCCTCCTCTGTCATGGAAATTTCTATGTTCAGATATATGAAGCTTACTTTCGAAAGGATGTATATTACCAGTCCTTCTCTCAAAAACACAAAGGTAGCATTCAATAATGCATTTGTCAGACGCTGTAAGAAATCCTGCATTTTCAGTTTGCTGGGTATATATAGTACAGAATACGAAAAGGCATCATCAATCATTGCTTCAAATATCCGAAAGGCAATTTGTCATATTGATGAAGGCTTGTATCTTGAGGATTAGGCGGTGCTATAAATCCCTTTGGAACAAAGGGCGCACTTCTATACAGGGGCAAGCCATGCATGTGCGCTCTGCAAGGCAAAACAGCCCAAACATAAGAATATTCGGGCTGTTTTGCGCCACTCCGTTCCATACAAGGGGCTGCGCCCCTTGCGTCGCTAAGCGGCTATCCCTGCGGACTTACTATCTACGAACGATTTAACAAACCATTCGCAGATAGCAAGTATGATTAAAAAGAGCATCCATGAAAGGAGCATCCATGAAGCGAGACATGGAGCTTGTTCGTCTCATTCTTTTGAAAATTGAAGAAGAATACCGTTCAACAGCGATTTATAATTTGAACATTAGTGGCTACGACATGGAAACTGTCGCCTATCATTGCAAAATATTAAATGAGGCTGGGCTGATTTCTGATTACGGTGCCCGGTATGCGGATAACAGTTTATGGAGCTTCGACGTAGGTTCTTTAACATGGGAGGGCAATGATTTTCTTGATAAAATCCGAGATAACTCCCAATGGAAAAAGGTTAAAGATGTAATTGTGCAAAAAGGACTCCCCCTTGTTATCGAAACAATTAAGACCATTTCCTCTGCGTTTGTGACAGCCGCAGCAGAGGGAGTAGCAAACTCCATCATTAAAAACGGTGGAATGCCGCAATAAAAAAACTATCCTCTATAGTTACATAGACCGTCTACAAAAAAGTAGGCGGTCTTTTTATATCCCTACATCAAAATCAAGGAGGTCATGCATTATGACAAAACAGAAAACTATCCCCGAACTGGAAGCGGAGAAAGCGGAAAGAACGCAAGCTCTTGCAGCTCCAACACAAAAAGCAGCAACTTGAAAACCGTGCCGCATACTACGAAAAGGGAGATCGGCGCAAGCGGGCACATCATCTTATCACCCGTGGCGCAGCTATTGAAAGCGTTGCATCGCTGACAAAGGTTTTGACCGAAACCGAGTTTTACACCTTTGCGGAAAAGCATTCGCCTTGACAGAAGTCAAGGGTCTGCTCATGGAGGCCATCAAAGAGCACAACAAAAATGAGTTTGGGGGTGATTGACTATCGCACTGTATCATTTTCATGTGACCCGGATTAAGCGCAGCGCCGGACAGTCTGCTGTGGCTGCTGCCGCCTATCGCTCCGGCGAAAAGCTGCACAGTGAGCATTACAGCGAGGACAGCGATTACGCCAAAAGGGCGGCGTAATCTGTTCCGAAATCCTGCTGCCATCTCATGCTCCACCCTCTTTCTCTGACCGCGAAACCTTATGGAACGAGGTGGAGAAGCAGAACGGGAAAAGCGCAGCTTACCTACAGATTTGACATTGCCTTGCAGAACGAGTTTTCCATGCAGGAGAACAGGGCGCAGACGTTTTCTTGGAGACCGAACGAAAGGATTATCATATGTCCGGTCCCGAGGAACGACAGCGCGCGGTGGATCTGTATTCCACTACGCCGATGACCACGGCCCAGGTGGTGAGGCATCTGGGCCATCCGACCAGACAGTGCCTGGAACGCTGGCGGGCAAAGGATCCCGGGTATGCCGGCCATATGGCGAAACCCATCATCCCACTGGAGACGAGGACCAAGGCGATCGAACCGGTGCCGGGCGTCATGCGGCGGAAGCGGGCCGCCGAACGGCTCGGCGCGGGCCTCGGAGCGGTCCGCAACCGGGTCAGGACGTATCGCGAGGGCGGTATGGCCGCGTTGCGGCCCGAAAACAGGGACGCCGGTCAGGCCGACAAGCCAGCGATGCGACGGGATCGATCCGCCGGCGACGCCGAGGCCCTGCGCCGGCGGATCGAGGAGTTGGGACTGGAGAACGCGGTGATGCGGGAGGTGGTGGAGGCGTTCGCCGCTTCCAGGGGCAGGTACGGGTACCGCAGGGTCAGGGCCCTGCCCAGGACCGGCGTCCCGGAGAAGGCGCTCCGCAAGATCATGGCCGAGGATGGTCTGACGGCGCATGTTCCCAAACGACGCGGGTACGGCTCATACGAGGGCGAGACCACGCCGGCTCCCGACAACCTCGCCGACCGCGATTTCACGGCCGAGATGCCGAACGGGAAATGGCTCACGGACATCACCGAGATCAAGGCCAGGGATGGGAAGGTGTACCCCTCCCCGCCGATCGACTGTTACGACGGCAAGATCGTCGCGTACACGGCCGGGCCCGGTCTCAACGCGGAGCTCGCCAACAGGATGCTCGTCAAGGCCGTGGAAACGCTGCCGGGGGGGAGCGAGGCCCCTGGTGCATTCCGACCGCGGATGCCACTGCCGGTAGCCCGGATGGCTGGCGCTCATGGACCGCTACGGCCCGGCGCGGTCGATGGGCGCCAAAGGCCGTTCCCCGGACGACGCCGCCGCGGAGGGGTTCCTCGGACGCATGAGGACGGAGCCCGTCTATCCTGGGCATTGGGGGGGGGGGAGCATACCCGCGACGGGGTGCTCGTCCCGATCGACGACTGCATCCGCTGGCACGACCACGAGCGCATCAAACGGTCGATTGGTTGGATGAGTCCTGTACAAATACCGTCAAAGCCAGGGAATGGCTGCGTGATCATCTCCAAGAAAACGTCCGCAGCCCCTCCATAACAAAACAACGCATGCAAAGACGAACGAGGCTCAATTATTAATTGCTGATTGGTTTTGCAGTAAATCAATCTTTTCATTAAGTTTTTCTACAGAAGAAAAGGCCACGGTATATTTGGTAAATCCATCTTTTTCCTGAGGATTTCTCCATATGTCTTCTGAGGTAATACCACTTCGTTTAGCGTATTGATTCAGTTTTGCAATCAACGAGACGAAGTTTTCATCATCAGTATTCAAGGTACGATTTTTATCATTGAATAACTGTCTATAGGGCACATCGAGATGCTGGATGATCTCTCGAGCCACGCCAATATTGGCATCGTCAATACCTTGTTCGTCAAACGCTCGATTAATCATTCTTACGCATAGATTCGATTCGAGTCCGAGTCCCCACAATTCCTTTACTCCATGTAGTCGTTCATCCTTGGTGGCCAGCTCGTCGAACAATTCGGTTCTATCCTTGTCTACAGTTTTGCCGGAATGACTCATCCACGCCTTTGCCGCTTCCAAAAGATAATCGAAATCTGCATCTTGAATATAAACAGACATATCCTCGACTATCTTCTGCAGCACAGGTTCAAGACGAGTATCTTCATCGGCGATGATCCTACATGCCTCATTCGGTCCAAGAAGATTCGGCGATAAGTAAGTAATAAATTTTGCAGATCGCAGCATCCACGTTCGACGTGCTTCCCAACAAATATTAGGAATCATTCCAAAGGCGGTTTCAGTGTCGCCAATAATCGATTTATCATCCAACAATCGTGCATAGACATCGGGCTCACGTTTAAGATCGAATACTCTGGAATCACCCACTTTAATATTGGAAACCTGCTCATCCGAAAGTGGTGATTCGAGCTGCAACGAGCGAACCAGCGATTCCTTTTTCTTCGCATTGCAAACATCAAGAGGCAGGTTCAACAGTTTGACCGCAAGATTTCCCCTGTCAAATTCTGGGTCTTCCTTGGTTGATTCAAAGGAAGAATGCAGCTTTAGCCACTCACCGCACGCATCCGCCTCCTCGACATCCCCAACAGACTCCAACACGGTCTGCAGATTCATCGGAGTAAACCAAATCGCATCATTCCGCAGTAACTCATTGACATAAGAGATGCTGATTCGCTTCCATGTTTCATCGTCAATTCCCGAAGAAAGTCTGTTCTTTAATTCGTCCGACTCAAAATGAAGCATTCGAGCAGCATGTGAATGCTTCTTGATTATTCCGCTAACAACTTGCTCAAGCTCCACCCATTTATCTTCTGATTTGCGAGTGTCAAATATCGAGTGGACGGAGTCGCCCAACACTGCAACAATATCTGAATCGACATCCGAGGCAACAGTCCCATCAACGAAGTCGAGCGCATATTCAGATTCCTTCAGGAAGTCAAGATACTTGTCGACATTCTTAATGACGTATTGGTAGACGGGGGTGGAAATGCTTCTGATCTGGTTCAGAGCGAGCATTTCATGCTTTGCAAACGTGCCTTGCAAATCGTTAATCGCACAAAGAAGATTGCTTCTGGTGAAATCATACCCATCATGTTCAACGAGGAGTCTGCGCAATGGTTCACTCAAACAAGACAGATCTGGAGCGGAGTAGTGAGAGTCAAGCAGCACCTTGTCGAGTTGCTTTGCTTCTTCTTCGCTCAGGAAACCATCTTTGAGTACGGCGATAGATTCCCAATGCTGTTGAATGAAATTATTGAAAGTATCGGAAACTTCGTATTGAACATTTTTATTTAAATGACGCAGTACAACGTCTAGGAAATCACACAAAGTTATAGTGTCAGCTAACGGAGCAACATCGTCCGCCAAGAACTCCAGTATCTCCGAGCATGGGGCCGCCGCAAGCAGTTCAAGAACTTCAGCTGTTTTGTTTTCCTCATTGCTGAGGAACGCAAGCAAGAAATCCTTTGCCATACCCTTCAAGTTGGATAGATACGAAATAACCATATGTAGCGTTTTTTTATCTTCATTCGCTTTTGACTTAATCAGATAGTTGAGAATGCTGATATTCAGCATCCACGCCTGCCCGAAGAGAGAACTATCCCGATGTCGCACACGTTTCAGCACATTCTGCACATCAGCATCGTTGAGATGGAAAGAGAAATCAGATTTATTTTCGTCAATATTGTGTATTACAAAATTTAGAGCATTCCTCGACATGCCTTCATCTGAATAAATCGTGGAATACAGCTTGTAATCTTGAGCGATCCAACCACCGGCAATCAAACTTGATAGCAACGTACCCTGTTCATGCAGATCGTCTTGGATAAACTGAGACAATGTCTGGCGGTCTGAATCGCCGGACATGTCGGGACCCTCGAAATCTATCTTGCAAGCTTCATCATTCAGAAGATATTTCCAATCACCTGTCCTCAGATTTTCAAGGCGGTTTTCAATTTTACAGATCCTCTGATTGACAGCATTCAATGTCAGCTGACTAATATCAATTGTCGTGTCAAGGTATTTTTCAAAAGTTTGTTTTGAAGGTGTGATTTCAATCGGACGCCAACCAGATTCGCCATAGAAAGAAGCGGTAATCTTAATTGTAGAATCCTTTCGCTTTGCTGAAAGCTCTTCCCAGGTGTGTGCTTCGCTCAATTTAGAGCCGCTATATCCAGAGATATTAATGTCATCATCATCGACTTTTCCGCCGCTGAGTTCCGCAATCCACGCTTTCGTCCGCTGCGCCAACTGGGAGGCAATTCTATCCGCCTCCATAGAGTCTAAAGCCATTTCCAAATCTTTTTGAGCGCCTTTGCGCCGTTGGGATAGCCTATAAATGCTATCTGTGGAAATGCTCCGTGCAGTCGAATATATTTTGTCGATCTTGCTGTTGCCTTCTCTCATCTTTTCCGCATCCGCAAGGTAACAGTTTTTGTAAATCAAAAATGCGAGAAGATGCGCGGCGGATAGTCCAAGAGTATTCTCCTCATTTTTCTTATCATCTAGGTTAACATGCAGTCTTCTGCTGTACATGATGAAATCGTTGCGGATCGTTATCCAAGTACGCTGGTCTGGAATAAAACCGGCGACGTCTTCAAGTAGATCTCCGACTTTGTCTATTCGAGTGATTTCATCGCCTAGAGCGTTTCGTGCCGTTTGATGAGAATTATTTGAACTGACAAACGGAACTACTGAAATAATAAGATCGAAGAATTTCGCACGAGAGAAAGCTCCTATTCGCCTTTCTTCACTTAACGTTTCTTCCGAGGCCTTGATACATTGATCATCAAACACAGCGTCACTTATTGCATAAATAAAACGGATAGTTCTTCCATCTCGACGAGATCTTTCCCCAGTAATAACTGGATCGTCATTCAGAATCTGATTTAATTCACGTAATGAATCGAAGATTTCAGGGCTTTCAAATCGGTCGAGATCTTCGAAAATCACGGTTTCGATCTTTGATTTTTCGAATAGGTATACAATTTCTTCAAGATACTGGTCAAAGTATGAGTCAACTCCCTGATCCAATTTCAACGAGGCACCACTCACATTAACTTGCCCGATTTTCAGATTGCTTTTTAGAAGATAAGAACAGATCATCCATGACGCCGCGAAAAGAAGCACTAGCAAGACTACATAGCCTAGCAAAAACTTCCCTGATGGACTTATCGACCATTTATCGATAAACGGCAAAGAAGACAACAATGATTGCCCGAATTTACCTAAATCATCACCGAAAAATGTCCCCAACAACATCGTCAGGAATACACTCGTCAGCAAGGAAAACCCTATCTTCTCCCATTTGCTCTTCTCATGAATCCGATGAAATCTAGAGAGCGGGACATCTTTCGGATCGACACCGTACAACAGTTGCTTCACAATCTCCCGCTGAATCCGATTCGTCGGAGTGTCTGTCGAAAAATCATCTGTAGGGTCCTTAGAGCCATGCCTATTTTCATTATTATCAGATCGCCGTTCAGCATTACCGCAACAGGATGCCAGCGGAGCAAGCGAAATGTTCTTTGTGCTACACGGTTTTACCCCTTCAAAGTCTTCTACCACTTTCTCGAGGATGCTGCTCTTTCCCGAACCATACGTTCCAGATATCGCTATATTTCTTAGCTTGCCCTTCTTATCACTTCCTATGGCACTTTTGAGAGCATCGACATATTCACTATGATGTTCCGCCTGATATTCCGGATACAGCGGATTCAGTTCAAGAGCGTCCTGCTGTTCTGAGACATTCTTCACTTCTTGAGAATCCGTCATATCAGCGACACCTTTAACTTCGCACTCCTCCATGACCGATCCCTCTTTCTCCAAACCAGCCTCATTGCTCCGCTCGACATTCCGCGACAGATCATACACCCTGGATTGGCAACGGCGTGTTGGACAGGTCCTTAGAGGACGAGTCCCTGTTCGGTGAATTCCTTCGGACTCCGGTATCCGAGGGTGGAGTGGAGCTGCTGATCATCGGACCACCACACGCAGTCGTCGGGGTCGTGCCTCAGTTGCTCGATCGTGGTGTGGTGGTTCCGGTACACGAGCTCCTTCTTCAGCAGCCTGTCCGCCGACGCGGACAGAGGTAAGATCGCCCGCCGGACGCACGTGCGGAGCGTAGCCGTCGGACCCGCGGGTCCGACAGGTTCGCGGGCCTGGCCTCGTCGGACCGCGTCTTGCGCGGTTTGAATCGTCTGCGCGTGTACGCGCCCGCATGCCCCGTTCGCGCATGATGTTGCCGATGCGTCTTCTGGACGCGGTGACGCCCTTCCTTTCCAAGGCGGCCTTGATCTTCCTGGCGCCGTAGCGTTCGCGGCTGTCACGCCAGATCGCGTGCACGTCGCCGGCGATCGGGTCCACGCGCTCCGTCTCGGGATGCCCGGTCATCCAGTAGTAGGTGGAGCGGGGAACGCCCAGTATCCTGCATTGCGCTGATATCGGATAACGGGAGGCGTTGGCCCGTATCACTGCTACTTTCGTGCGAATACCGGCGCCGCTTGTTCTGAAACGTCCACCTCCATCTCCAACTGCCTGTTGCCCTCCCCGGCTCGACCGGCTCGTTCTGCTCGGACGTGCGGTTGTCCACGGCCCGGGTGGAGCCGCTGTCGCGGATGTCTTGGACCCAGCGCCGCGGGGTCGATCGCGCGATGTCGTACCCGGCCCTGATCTCCCGGGATGGCTTGCCGCTCTCGTACAACTGCACGATCTGCCGTTTGAACGCCTCGTCGTAGTGGCGGGGATGTTTCGGGGCGGCCATCGTCGGCCTCCAATCTCATATCATTTGTCCCTCATCGGACTGTCTAACACACTGTAGCCAATCCAACCAGCACCACCCACCCAATGCCAGCCGCTCCCGCCATCCCTCAGCCCGCACCTCAATCGCCTCCCTCAGCTCCATCATGGGATGTGCCAAGCGCCGACTCTTCCGCTACATTTCCGGACGTTTTATGAGAGAGTCCGCATGACAGTTGAGAACAGCACTAGTGCAAACATGGTAGATTCGCGCAGTTTTCCGCTACATGGCGAAATGAGGGTCAATTTTTGCCCCAGGTGCAGGCTGCTTTCACTTCGAGCATTTCTACGATGCCGCCATAAAGCTTGCTTGTTATAGACATGCCAAGACATATACATGTGTATTGCATTAGATATATCAAGAAATATACATATACCCGCTGTAGCGTATCATCAACCTAGTTTTATTCGTTTTAGAAAACCCTTGAGTGCGATAGTATGTAGCAAGACGAAACCGATACTTGAAATGAGGTGAAGCGATGGTGGAAGAGCAAATCGATTGGAGGAAGACGGTCGAGGCCATTCTTGAGAACGCCAACCGTCCTTTCGTTCCGATCAGCAAGTCCTTCATCCAGCAGCCTCGCGGAAGCAAGGAGCGCAGCAGCGTGCTGTCCCAGTTCGTGACAAACGGAGATCTCAGGGGCTTGAAGGCCTATTTACTGATCGCGGCATCCGCAAGCAGCCCCGACACGGATAACGAATGGTACACATCGCTGCCCCTGCAAACATGGGCTCGTGCCTTTGGATGTTCAGAAACAGCCGGTAGCGTGGCGACCGCAAAGGCTGCCGCCACAAGGATTCTCTTGCGACTTCAACAACGTGGCCTGATCGAGAAATCCCGTTGTGGCAAAGAGCGCAAAATCAAGATCAAGCTACTCGCGCAGGACGGCTCGGGCGAGGAATACCAGCGACCAGCAAGCCGGTACATACGACTGTCCCACGATTTTTGGAAGAGCCGCTTCGATGAGGACATCAGCCTGCCCGCCTTGGCGATGTTCCTCGTCGTCCTTGGCGAACGAACACCATGCGAGCTTCCAACAGAACACATGCCGGAATGGTACGGATGGTCCGCAGACACCGCCGAGCGCGGCTTGCGCGAACTGCAGCGCATTGGCCTGATCCGCAAGGAACAACACCTCAAGGACGCCCCGCTGAGCCCAACGGGAATCACCACGGTGAACGAATATTATGTCTGCCCGCCATTCGACAAACAAACATTAGATTCGAGACGGCACACGCACGAGACGAAAGGAGGAGAAGCATGAGTGAACTGATCGCATGGGGCGACGAAAGCGTACAGACCCAAGGCGGCGTCATCCCCACCTACTACATGGGAGCTTGCATCTGCGGACTTGGAGAGCGCGATATCCGCAGCCAGCTGCTTTCCGCGACCAAGCGAAAAGTCTCCAAGTTGCATTGGCGCGACATGACGCTTTCGGAGAAACGCAGATCCATACCAGTCATCGAGGCATTGTCACTGCCCCATATCGTCATAGCCGCTACGTCCTTGGATGGCACGGTCACCTCCGAACGCGCCCGACGTAAATGCCTCGAACTCTTGCTGCCCACGCTGGAGAAAGAATACGGGGTTTCGCGTCTCGTTCTAGAATCACGCGAAACCAGCCAAGACGACAGGGACCTCGTGTTCGTCCGTGGATTGCGGAGCAGGCGTTTCATCAGCCGACTCCGCGTGGACTTCGCCCCGGGCTTTTCCGACGCTCGGCTGTGGATAGCAGACCAAGCGCTTGGAGCCATCGGCGATGCGCAACGCGGCCGCCAAGACTTCTCCTCATTCCTCAAAACCCTGGACATGCGCGAACTGGATTTGCACCATCTCGCGTAAGTCACGCCGCAATTTAGCCTGTGGAGACATCACACTAAGGCCGTCAGCCGAATGGTATATACTTACCAGTAAGCCAACCTCTGAGGAGGAAATGGAAGTAGGAGCCGGATTCCCTGTGCATCATGGGGGCCGGCTCCCGCGCTATGTGGCATAACCGCATAGCGACTACGGGTTAAGGGTCAAAAAGTAGGGTTAAGTAAAGAAACGTGGGTCTTATTCGGTGTGTTGTTGGCGTGTTGGTGGGTTAGTGTGAGCGTCCTGCCCAGCCTGTTCTGATGCCGAACCCGCTCTCGTAGGCGTTGATGCCGTTGGTAGGTAGCTGCACTGCGGTCATGGTGCTGGGCGCGGGCCCGTCATGCTCGATTGTTCCTTTCCTCGTCGGCTTCCAATGCTCGGACGCGACGAACGACATGGGATGAGGATGTTCGGCGAGCATGTATACCGTTCATTCGCAGCAGCGTCTCATGTGCGCTTCGGATAGTCCCCGGTGGTGGTCGAGGGTCCGTTTGACGACCGCGTCGCCGCCGCCCTCCAGCTGGTTCGTGGTCGACGGCAGCCGGAGGGCGGCGGCGGTAATGCCTGAAAGGTTACGCACTTTGGACCATGGCCGTCCATGGCGCGATGATCAGTTCGCTTCCACGAGGTTGTCATCGAGCCGGGACATGTCCAGATAGCGGCGGGTCGACCATCCGATCGCGGTTTTCCAGTGTCAGCGACTGAAAATCGTACCCGGCACGGGCCATGTCCTCTTCCAGGAAACTCAAATCACAAAGTGCGCAGAAATTCGGGCCTTATCGTTATCCCTCGGCGGTACTGGGAATTTTATCAAGAGACAACTCCTTATCATTAATGAATACAAAACTATAGCGAATGCGGACATTTTCTTGGAGACTGAATGAAAGGATTATCGAGATGCAGTCCAGACAAGGCGGCCGCGGAGGGGTTCTTCGGCCGGCTCAAGCAGGAGTTCTTTCACCAGAGAAGCTTCACGGGTGTCTCGGTGGACAGGTTCATCGGCATGCTAGACAAGTACATGGTCAGGTACCGGGACAGGCGAATCAGGACTGAATACGGCAAGCATCATGGACCGGCGACGCAGGCTCGGCCTCGTGACATAATCGGAAAACAAGAACAAAGAAGTCCAACAATCGGGGTGCAGTTCAAAACATCACTGCCCCCTCAATAACTATGCAACATAAAAAACCGCATAGCTGAAGGTACACCTGAGAATAATGCTACCAAACACTACAACAAGGAAAGCAAAAAAAACGAAGTGAATAGACTTGTCTTTAACTAGTATTCCTTTTCTTTTACCTGTAGAAGTGTAATATGAGAAAATAGTAGATACTAGAGGAAAAGCCATCAATATAATAATTGGTGCATATCGCGGAAACATTACATTACTCGGAATAGAACCAAGTGTTATAGACGAAAATATGATACAATATTTTATATATAAATCATATTCAACAATCCCTTTCTTTAAACCATAGATTATTAGCAATATGCAAAATAAATAGATAAACAAAAGAAATGCTATTTGTTCTTTTGAAATCAGATCTTGGTAATATTGTCCACCAACTTCAAAGTATAATTGCATTTTCCAGCCGAGAGAAGGACTAAATTTCGCTATTACACTCGAAAAAGAAACAACAAAAGGAAAATAAAAAAGACAACAAAAAGCTACTAAAGCAAATTTTTCCTTACCCAAAAGAGGGGTTATAATAAATAAGACAAAGAAAGGCCAAAAGGAGACATGTAAAAGACATGCGATTAACACTAGCACTGTGGTATTTATTCTAGACAAATTGTTATATTTATTGAGAACTAAGGCACTGCAAAAAATCATACATGCCATAGGAAATCTAATTCCATCTGCAGGATAAGAGAGATCAAGAGTGCATAATAAAAAAAGAACCGCTAAGAAAATAGAAACTGGTGAAAACTTTTTCCGTAATTTCCACGCTAAAAGAAACATGCATCCAAAATACACAAACGCTGCAATACTTTTAATCAGGTAAGGCAAACCAACCAATGCAGGCAAAAGAATTAATAAAGCAGAAAATGGATTAATTCCATATAATTCGAATAAATACCCATTGCCTTTATAAAGAGCGTTTTCCATCTCTTGATACATACGATCAGCATCGACATAACGAACACAAAATACATGATAGTACAGCACAGACACGCATATCGTTAGAGCAATGTACCCAGACGCAAGAAACATATCTCTTGTCCTAACGCTCACGCCTTTTGCGCAAAATATAAAATACGTAAATTGAAAAACACAAAACAAAAGAATTGTTAACAGTATTACAACACTAAAACTCATTTGGATAATCCTCAATGCAAAAGAATTATTTCTCGATAGCATCTAACAAAAAAGACGTCGAATCATCCCGAAGTTTTTCAAGCCGCTCATTGGTCTGTGCATAATCAATGCTATTCTCAAGAAGTTGATCATCCATGACATGTCTGCTTGCGAGTCCCAAAGAATCCAGCAAATCAAGCATACGCGAATTTGTAGTCTGCTTAACTGTAAAGAAGTGGAATGGCTTGTTATAGACAATGGAGAATACCGTGCCATGGAAGGAATTCGTCACTACAGCCTTCGCATTACGGATGAGATTTACAAAAGTATTAGGAGTTGCGTTCCAGAAATACTTGTCTTGATCGAGCGTATAGTCTTCTATCGCCGTGCCGATGGTGTATACCTTCACTCCCAGCTTATTAGCCAACTTCCTGGCGTATTCATAAACATTCTTCTGGCGGTTATACCCGTAGACAAGCACATAGTCTTCTTTTGGAACAAAATCACTGTCATCGGCAATCACGTTCCAGTCTTTCTGTTCAAGCAAAAAAACCGGATCCACAACCGACTTGACATGCTGAATTCCAAGCGATTCAAGCATCGGAATAGAAGAAGGCTCGCGTACTGAAACGGCGTCAAAATCAGAAATGAGACGCTTATACCGAGCTTTCTGATCTTCCGGAATCTCAGGCATGGCAATACTTGCCGCATAAGCAACTTTCTTGGCACCTTGTGGAGCAAAGCTCAAGAAGAAGGCATCATCCTTACCGTTCTCCTTGTTCTTGCAGTTCCAAATCTGGTCGCTACCGCAGATATACACATCTGCTGCAGGAATATCGGCCTTAATGTCATCAAAGTTCTTGTACATTTTGGAACTCATCGGAATGTACCGCTCGAGGAAACGCCCGAATACCTTACGCCCCTTTGATAGATCAGGAGTTCGAACAATATTGCGAATAAGGCGAATGGGCAGCGGCTGACTCGATTTCCAGTAATAGTCAGGATTGTAATCAAGCACACGGGCATCAATTCCCATGTTGCGTAACGCAGTGTTAAGACCATAGGTTTGCAGTACAGCACCGTAGTTGGCAGGGCGGCTGCAAGTAATTGTGTAGGAAGTAATAGCCTGAGTCATCGTGTCTCCTCAATGTTGTTATCGTCAGTGACAGTAAGTTTTTTGAAGTATCTAAAAGCTGTGTATCGTATGATAAATGTCCAGATATTCGTACTGGCAAAGACACAACATACTGTAAGTGGCGTTACATTATTTGTCACCCACAAAATAATGCATACCGTCAGATTAATCGCTGCGGCAACCATGATGGCCAAGTTGGCCCAGAAAGCTTTCCCTATGGGGGAAAGAGCAGGATATCCGAACATGTAACTGAAATAGCCTACAAATACGCCAATCATCAGAATACGTAAGTACAGGCCTGCTTGCTGGTATTGCGAGCCTAAAATAAATACACACAGAGGAGTCGCGAAAATTGCGACAAAGGCGCATACAGCTGCCCATGCAAGGCCACCAAGCATTAAAATACGGCGGAACAATCTATAATCTTTACGCCTCATAATGGCCGGATAAAGTGCATCCCCTATGGGAGGAACCATTTGTTCACCGGCCGTCGATATACGAGTAGCTCCGGAATACAAACCCATCTCCACCGAATTAGGAGAAAATTTAGTACCAAGGAAAATAGATCCAAGCGAACCATTGATACTTACCGATATACGCGATATAAAGAACCAGAAACTTTCTTTCATTATGGAAAGAATCTCATGCACATCAATCTTAGTAACGTGAATGCCGTCTCTTTTAATCAAAGAGAAAGCCCAGAGCAGTGCTAGCGAGTCACACAACAACATAGAAAGCGGATAAAGAATGAGTGTCTTGTCACTTTTCACCAACAGCAAAGAAATAATAAGAATGCCTGATTTTGCTGTCAACGCGCGGATTGTAATATCTTTCATTCGTTCGATACCGCGGAAATAAGCGTCAGGAAGCAGCGCTTTCACAATCGAATCCGCAAGGAAAATCGATACGACCAATAAATGATCACGCACTGAACTCATTAATAAAGCGCAAATGGAAAAACACGCACAAGCAATCGCAGAAAGAAGAATCTTAGCGTAGGTCATCGAAGAGACGATAGTAGATACACGCCCTTTATCATCTCGATTGACGGACACTGTAGCAGTTGTGGAAATTTGGAAACCATATTCCACAATCATTTGAAAAACAAGGCATAACGAAGTGGAGAAACCAATAAGACCAAAGCCTTCTACAGATAAAACTCTCGATAAATATGGAAAGAGCAACAATCCAACAAAATAATTTGAAAATGTAAGCCCATAGAGGAATACTGCATTTTTAGCAATGGCAGAGCTCATACTGTTACAAGTTCCTCTCTATACAAAATCTTTCTGTATAATTTCAGCAAAAACTCAACCTCTAAAAACATTCGGTTTAGCAAATTTCTTTTGATTACTCATACCTAAATTCGTGTAACAATGCTTTCTGGTGAACGGCGCACGGAACAACATACTGGCACAGAATTAGGAAAACCACCCACCGTAATATACATTATTGGCATTTCATAGTCTGGAATATTTAAAAGCTTACGTGTAGCTTGATCTTGGGACAAACTGAACATTGCGTTCAGTGGACATGCTGCTAAGCCATGTGCTTCCAATGCATATAACAGAGACATAGAGAATAATCCACCATCAACAAACGGTTCATTTCGTTCATTACTGTTCATAAAAGCACGAATGTCAGAAGTGACTAGTAATAATACTGGAGGCATAGCATAGCCACCAAAACCACCTTGGATTTTTAGTGCTCGTTCAATTTTTTCGGAATCGGTAATCTGATACACGCGCGTAGCTTGACGATTGCATACTGACGGTGTCTTCATTGCAACTGCATATACTTTATCCAAGACCTTCTGTGAAACCGCATCCGAGGAATATTCACGCACAGAATACCTGTGCTCCGCGAGCTCAACAAATCCTTTATTTAGATTATCGATTTTCGATGATGCATTCATCATGAAGGATCCAGCCTTAACGGCGTGGTCTTCTAATCGATACTTACACGCAGCATTCCAGATATGTTCAGGGAACATACTTTTTATAGAAGAAAGATCATAGCCATCGGCCTCGTGTCGCCGTTGATACTCATGCAAGACAGCCAGTCCTTGCAAATAAAGAGGATTCTTCCGATATTCAGAATCAGCCTTTTCCAGCAAAGACATACGCCTAGAAATCTCGGCTAGTACTCCCCTGCCAAAACCATCTCTAAATTGGACATGACTGAGTCCTTTTTCCAAACGATGTATGCCAAAAGCAAGACGCGTTTCAATACGAGCTTTATCAGTAGACGAATTGCGAGAGACCCAACGCATAAAACGTCTTGACTGTATACGCCTTGCTTTTCCTCCTGATATTTGTTCTTTAACCCCTCGTAACTCATTCCAAAGAGGTTCCGGGGTAATATTCTTAATTGATTGTTTAATCGACATTTTTCTCTTACTCTCCTAATTATGCCAATAATTCCGACAATTGATTTATATATGTCTGTGAATTCATCTGTGGCCGCATACTAGTGCTACTCAAACTCATAACGTCCCTTTTTGCAGAGTTACCAGCGAGTTCCACCATAGCCTGTGCGAGATGATCGACCAGTTGATTATCACGTTCAAGAATAATGGCACAATCGTCATTCGCATATTCAGGAATGCCGCCAGACCTGGTAGTAATCAACGGTTTACCAGAAACCAAGCTTTCAATCACAGCCAACGGTGCCGGATCATCCCAGATGCTGGGCAGCACACATACGTCTGCCATCTCGTACAAAGCAGGCATATCGTTGTAGTCAACGAAACCAGTGAATACAATCTTCCCCTCAACTTGGGGCTGAGAAGCAAGATCATGTAGCTTCTGCTCGAAGGGGCTTTTGATGTTCGAGTTGAAGAAGAATGCACCGGCAACAACCAGCTTCGCATTAGGAACCTGATCTACAACCTGGGTAAAAGCCTCCAGCAGTTCTTCAGCGCCTTTTTCCGGAGTAAGGCGTCCAGAGAATAGGAACACAATATCATCATCGCTGATTCCGTATTTCGTACGGAAATCCTTGGCCTTACGCTTGGCCTCATCAGATCCGAAACGACTGGTGTCAACGCCATTGCGCCATACCGCCTTCTGCTCGGGCTTAAGACCGCTCTCACCATGCTCTCGAAGGAACCTGTCAAGCGTCTCAACGATATAATTAGAAACGCCTAAAACCTTCTTGACCTGGGCTATCTCATGCTTGCAACCAAAGTCATTGGTCACTTCATTGTGCAGATGGTAATACACCTCGCCCGCATAACGTTCAGCGTTACGGTGCTTCTGCATGGTCATGAACAATGTGGCGTGATTTTCAATCATGACCTTATCGAATGGTGTCTTGCCGCTCGCATCGTCTTTACTCAATGCTTTGGCCACCTTGCGGATATACCACAAACGTTGCGCGACATACCGGTAGCTCATGAGCTTCTTCTTATGAAGAATATATTTTGCAGCCCAGTAGATACACCGATCGGCAGTCTTTACTAGCATTGGCGTTTTGATAAAGCGAAAATCAGTATGTTGAAAAGCACCATCACGAATAACTTCTTCAACACCAGGTGCCCAGGAAGAGAAAACCGTGAACTCAAAATTCGTGGTCTTCTCATTCTCTCGGACCATCATCATGTCCAACGCTTCGACCGCACCACCAAGCACGTTAGGAACCGGCAAGTAACCGGAAGTAATAACAGCAACATGTGGATTCATCTTTACTTCCCGTTCCTCTTATTTGCAGATAAACGATTCATATTTTTTTACCAAGCTGTTTGCACACCGTTGGATATCGTATTCTTCGATATCACCGCTAATTTGATCTGAGCGCTTCGAAGAATGCAAGTTTGACAGCGATTCAATTGCCGATATAAACGAGATCCATTCTTCAGGCGATGTTATAGGCACGAATCTAGACGCACCTGTTACATCAACTTCTCGCGTAATTGTGTCGGAGAATAGGCATGGAAGTCCGGCTCGTTGTGCTTCAATACCAACGACGCACAATCCTTCGTAAAGACTGGGAAGACAGAACACATCGAACGCCTGGTATAGACGATTGACATCCGAGCGTTGACCGAGGAATAGCACATGATCAGCGATACCAAGTTCTTCAACATGTTGTTGAACCGCAGTCCTGTCAGGACCATCACCAACGAAGGCGAGCATGACGTCAGGGCGTTTAGGAAGCAGCCCCACAAGCACATCAACCAGAAACGACTGATTCTTCTGTGGCATGAAACGTCCAACATGACCGATCAGGAACGTATCATCCGAAATGCCGAGCTCTCTACGTGTTTGTTTACGCGTTTCAGCATTAAAACGGAATTTATCCAATTCGATAGCATTGGGAATCACGGTAAAATCCACATTCTTGCCAAATAACCATTTTCCTGTATAGTGACTGCAGGCAAAACGAGCCGTTGGATACACATTGGCGAACGGACGCAACACAAGTTTCATCACGTTCTTTGCAAACTCGCCTTTGCCCATGGTCGAATGAGAATGCGCGATACGAACAGGCACCCCAACCTTCTTCGCCGCCGATAGCGGGAACACGCTCAACGTATTGATATTGCTGTGCACAATCGGCCACTGCTGCTCACGCATCAAGCGAATCAGCTCACGACGGTAGCGGATCGGATGCTGGTACGGCGGTATACGGAATACACGACCGCCCAAGGCGGTGATTTCCTCTTCAGGAACACGCGTGGAATCCTCGTCGACAAGGAAATCGAACTGCACTTTACTGCGGTCGATGTGGCGGTAGTAGTTCATCACTACCGCCTCAACACCACCACCATTCATTTTGCCAACAACTTGAGCCACACGAATCGGCCTTTGAACACTGTACCTGCCGACATCCGTGTTACGAGGTCGCGTATCGCTATCACCCATGTTATATATAACTTCCCTTGTATTCCCGGAGCTCCCCAACACCAGAAAACTGCCATTACTTTCTGTTTTTAGTTATCCTGCGTTCCGAACTCAGTATGCGCCATTGGGGTGCAGGACCGTGCCGATAGTACGGAGAATGTACACAATGTCCCCCAACACCGACCAATTCTGCACGTAGGAAACATCAAGCTGCTGGCTTTCTTCCTCACTCAGGTCGTTACGGCCAGACACCTGCCAGGGACCGGTAATACCAGGTTTTACCAACAAACGAGTAGCATACACCTGACTGTATTCGTCCACTTCGAACTGACGCTGCGGGCGAGGACCAACCACGCTCATGGTGCCGATCAGGGAATCAAAGAACTGCGGCAACTCATCAATACTGGTCTTACGGATGAAATGACCAACCTTGGTAATGCGTGGATCGTTCTTGATTTTCACGCGTGCGCCCATCTCCTGGCCATTCGCAGCGGCTACCTCGGCCAACTTGGCGTCCGCGTTCACATACATCGAACGGAACTTGTGAATCTTGAACGGCTTGCCACGCAGACCAATACGTTCCTGCTTATAGAACACAGGGCCCTTGTCTTCAAGCTTGATGGCAATAGCCGTGACAATCATGAACGGAGACGACAGCACAATAGCAATCAGCGACACCACTATGTCGAACACACGCTTCTTGAACATGGCCCACGGCGAATACTGTGGCAGGCTGATGGTCATGACCGTGGTCCCCTGAATCACACGGATATTGGTCTCATGGCCGCTCACATCCACCGCGGAGGTAATCAACGCCACCTCCAGGTTCATGGCTTCCACGCCCAACACGAACGTGTTGAAATTATCGGAGAACCGGTGCATCACATCCGTCACCATCACCGTTTGCACGCCCATGGACGCGGCACGCTCGGCGAAGTTCCCGCAATACGGCAGCATGGAGATGTCCCTACCACTGATCTTACGGATTCGTTCCTTGAAATCGGCAGACGCGGCAACAGCCTCCACAAGCCCAGTCCGCTTGTTCAAACCAATCGGGCACACCGCAATAGCATGATAATTCAGTTGGCGCTTCTGGCTCAGGAACGCCAAAGCATGCTCAATGCCCTCAGGGGAACCAACCACCACGGTGCCATACGAATATGCGCCCTTTTCACGACTAGACAGCACAAACTGGCGGATAATCAAACGTTCCAGCATGGTAATCAGGAATGCGCACAGCAACACCAAGCCGGTATGCAGCAAAGGCATATAAGCGTTGAGAATAGAATCAATTGCACAAATCATCAATCCCGCGAAAAACGTGCCTTTGACCAGTAGCGCGTTCAACTGGTAACCGTCACCCATCACATGACGGTGGTACACGCCAACACTATGCAGGCAGTAGATCCAAATCAACGAGCAAGCAAGCGCATACAGCCACAAACCAATATGGAAATGGAAACGGGAAGAATACAACGCTTCCCCGCCCTGCCACACATATATGATTGCCGAAGAGACAATAAATGAAGCCATGTCGCACAGAATCAAAAGAGCATTGACGAAAAAACGCCAATAAGCGACGCTAAGCACCCGGTTACGGGAGGTTTCACTCAGATTCGTTTCAGTACTACCGCCTTGGAACATTCTTCTCTCCACAACTACCCCCCCCCCCCGATATTTCAAGGGGCTATGAATGAGGGTACACGAACTCCTATACAAAGCTATAAGGATATAGTGTAGTGCCCGAAAGTAGACGTGATACGGGCCAACGCCGCCCGCTACCCGATATCAGCGCAATGCGGGATACCGGGCGTTCCCCGCTCCACCTACTACTGGATGACCGGGCATCCCGAGACGGAGCATCCCGAGACGGAGCATGTGGATCCGATCGCCGGCGACGTGCGCGCGGTCCGGCGCGACAGCCGCGAACGCTACGGCGCCAGGAAGATCAAGGCCGTTCTGGAAAGGAAGGGCGTCACCGCGTCCAGGAGACGCATCGGCGGCATCATGCACGAACAGAGTATGACGAGCGCGTACACGCGCAGACGATTCAATCCGCACGGTATTCTCGGGCATGGTTCCGTCTCCTGGTTTCCAACCGCGGTTCTTTCGTTTTGGCGAATGAAGAAATCGTGCACAGGACGCGGGCCATGCCTTTCATATCAAAAACGGAAACCCAAAGCGCGCAAGAATTCGGACGTTATCGCTACCGCCGGATAACCGTAGATCGCCATGCCGGCTCTCATTAGATGCAATACCATGTGCGCCGACTCAATAACATCCGAATTCTTGCCCATGTCTCGCCCATATAACGCAGATGCGAGCTTGTACAGTTATGAAGACCGCAGTCGGCTCGTTACGAATGCGCAGACGGCGGCAGCGACCAGCAACAGAAGCGATGCGACGGCGAGCGCTTGGATCGCGGAGCCGGTACGGGGCATGTCTGACTGCTTGGGCTCGGCGGGCTTGCCAGACTCATCTGGCTTGTCTGGCTTGACCGGCTCTTCTGGCTTGGCAATGGATTTGATGTTCACTGTTACTTGCGTGCTGATTTCATCATGGCCGGAGGTACGGAATTGCGGGTCCGCTCCCCCATCGGCGGTTTCAGCATTGCGTGTTGCAGTGATGGTAACGGTTTGGCTTACCGCATCAAATGCCTTTCGCTTGGCGACTGCCTGCAGCGCGAGCTCGATCTGCTTGTTTAAAGCTTGCAGTTGCTCGGCATCCGCTACGAGACGATAGTCGGAAATACCGTTCAGTTTGGTTCTGGTGAGATCTAGCAGACTATCGTTGGTTAGCTTCTGTAAGGTTGAGCCTTGCTCAAGTTCCACCGTGGGGTAAGCACTTGAGATAGCCAGCTCACTGATATTAAACATGCCGTCGCCACTATCTGGAATCAGGCCTGCCATGTCGGCCAAGTAGGGTGTGAGATTCTCCGTAGTGAAGAATGAACCGCCCATGAGCACAAGCGTGTCAAGCCCGGCGGGGATCGCGCCATGGTACTCACCGCCGCGAATACTCACATAGCCGAGGTGTTCTGCATCGTTCAACATGCCGATCAGTGTTGGTGCGGTGAATGTTCCTGCGGAAATACTGGCCTCGGCAGAAGTGCCGCTTGTTTCCGCGAACCGCATGAGCGTGGTGTTCGATGTGAAGTTTCCACCTTGAATCCGCAACGCTCCACGGCAGTCGATTGCGGGATTATCTCCGCCGACAACCGTGCCCAAGCCGGTAACGGTGAGCTGCATGCTGGCAGGAACGGTGATTGCCGTGGTATTGCTGGCGTTGAGCGCATGTCCGTTCAATTCGAGCGTGACCCCGCGCACCACTTTCGGTGGGGTGACAGTAACGCTTTCCGTAGTATCGGTAAGCAATGTGACTGTATTGTTCTTCATCGACGTATGGCCAATCGCGTCTTGCACGCTCATATAGGCCGTGTTGCCCACTTGAGCGACCGGCTGCGGCTCATCTGCAAACGCCATCATGGGAAACAACAGCGTTCTCGACAATGAGATAATCAAGAAAAACGCGATAATCGCCGTCGAAAGCGTTGACAACATATGGATGTGGTTTGATTGCAGACGTTCGATCGCCTGCTTTTCATGCTTATACATGATCGTTCCTTGCATGGAGCGGTGATTAGCTATTTCAAACGCACCGAAATGCGTGTAGACCACCCTCAGCTCTGAGGGATAAAGAAAAAGCAAAATAACAATATTACAGCGTTGAAAAAATTATCTCACACAATCTACATAAAAAGCAAATCCACTGCCGAAAGAAACTAGACAAATGATAGAGTAACTAACTCTATATCAGTAGTATAGCAATCGTATCGGCAATTCCCCAGAAATTTTTTATACAAGTAAAGAATAACAATAAACAGTAAAAGATACACCACAATTCAAATATTATAGGAAAGTTTTCTTACTTATGCGTCAGTATTGCATGCAAAAACGACGCGATCCATCAAGGTGATACAAACACCCCATGAACCGCGTCATACCCCACTATTTTCCAGTACATAACACCATAGGGCAGAAGAAAAATAAAGGCTCGGCAAGAGCGAACCCCAAAAAGGTTCAGAGTACGCCCTGATCGCTTGGAGTCTGCGAACCAGAACTAGAATCGCTACCGGAACCGGAATTAAAACCGTTATTGCCGGGATTACTACCGGAACTAGGAGTATCGTCAGGTGTAATAGGAGCCGAGGGAGGCAATCCACCGGAAGGCTGCCGCGTGTACTGGTAGTTGTACGAATTGCCAGTATTGCTCTGTTGCTGTTGTTGATTCTGCGCAGCCAACACGTTCATGGAAGCATTCACACCATCAGATGCGGTTTGCAAATCCGTTATCGACTGGTTAATGGCATTAGTGTCGGTACTGTTGCCATTGAACAGTTCCAAAGCATGGTCAATGGCACTCTGCAACGTCACTCGTGTGGAATCATCCGCCACTTGGTACAGGCTATTGTCAAGCAGTGACTGCGCATTATTGATGGCTGCTTCAAGCTTCTTCAGCGCATCAGCGTTGTCTTGCTTCTCCTTAGCCTTCTGACTGTTCGTAACGGCTGTTGCAGAATCATTCAAGTTCTTGGACTGGCTTTGCAACGTAGGCAGTTGCTCGTTCATGGCTTTACTGCGCTGGCGAAGTTCAGCGTTGCTCAAATCAGCACTGCACTCCCCCACCGCCGTAAGATTCTGCGCATCTTTCACTGCAGACTGCAACGCGGTCAACGTTTTCGCATCCGAAACCTGATCGCTTTTCACATTCTGCAACGATTTAGCGTTCTTCAACGCCGACTTGTGTTCCTTCACAGCCTTCTCATATGCCTTGGAAGACTTTTGGCACACGCTCAACGCGGTACGGTGCTGTTCGTTCCGTTCAAGCCCCCGGTCATACTGCTGGCGCTGCCAAACACCAAATCCAACGCCCGCGGCAACCAACGCCACTATGGCCACAATCGCAACGGTAATAATAATTGTCTTGCGATGTGACTTCTTCGGCGGAACCGGAACAAGCCTCAATGGATCATGCTCATCGTTTTCCATGTCAGACAGATCATCTGGCATGGGCAGGCTTTCAGGTATGAAAGTAGTAGAAGCAGAGGCAGGGGAATCCACAAAAAGCGGCATAGTGGAATCCACAGAAGAGACCGACTCTACCGGAGACGCAAACGAAACAGTTCTCTCGGCAGATTCAGCAGATGGTGAAGCATCAGCAGACTGGGCAACATCGAGCGTTGCGGTCGAAGAAGACGTCGAATCAGGCTCGCACGACGAGGCGGAATCATTTTCAGCACCAGAAATATGCTTTCCTGCACTATTCGGAAAATCCTCAACACGAAGGTTTACCGTGGGCGCATCACTCACCGGCGTGGATGACGTGGCAGCAGTCATGCTTGTGGCTGCAACCTGCGCATAAGCCGCATCAGATGCCTCGCCACGTTCCACAGCCGACTCAACTTCCGAAAAGGTGATCGGTGGAATATCCCAGAACGTATCCACCACATCACGCTCGGAAGCCGACTGCGCCTTGGTCTGCTGCTCGCCCTGAGAGCCTGAAGAGTCTCCCGACGAAACAAGATGCGACAGATTCGGCACAGTATTGTTGTTGTCACCCATGTTGATTCCTTATTACGGCATGAGACCGAAGCTTCACGCTCCGGTCTCATGTTCACGCCTTATACACTACTTGCGGCTACTTTTTGTGGCTTTTCTTCCGCGGAGCATCCTCGTAGTAGTAATAGTAGTTCGAATTGGAATGTGTCTTCTTCAGATTGGCATAGTTGAAGATAAAACCAAGCACCGGAACCTTGGCTGCATGCAAGGATTCGGAAATCTCCTTGAGTTCCTTCTTCTCGCACACGCCACGACCGGTCACCAGAACCAGGCCCTTGGCCCAACGTCCGAACACGATACCATCGTTGGAAACACTCAACGGAGCGGTATCAATAATAACGTAATCGTACTGGGTTAAAGCCTGCTCGACCATAATGCGCATGGTGTCTGATCCAAGAAGCACGCCAGCATTCGCCGGACGCTTACCAGCAGGAAGAATATGCAGATTCGGCTTCCAGTAGTTCTGCACCACATCTTTCGGAGACATCTGACCAGAAAGCACGTGCGCCAAACCGGCAGAACCTTCAAGACCCAAATGATGAGCAACGGAAGGATGGCGCAAATCGGCGTCGACCAGCAGCACGCGAGCACCATCTTCAGCCAAGGCCGCAGCCACGTTGATTGACGTAGTGGTCTTGCCCTCAGAAGGCTGCGCACTGGTAATGACCAGTAGCTGCCCCTTGCCCGCAACCTTATCGGTCTGCAAGAATTCGATATTGGTGTGTATACGGCGGAATTCCTCAGCAATAGGGCCATTAGGCTGGCTGACGAGCACTGGACGCTTCTCACCCAGGGAATTATCCTGAGGCACGGAACCCAAGGAAGATGCCCCAACCAAGCTGCGCACGTCGGAGGTCTCCTCGACCTTGGTGTTCAGCATGTCTTTCAGCAGTGCGGCGAACACGCCAAGCACCAGACCTGCGACCACACCGACCGCCAGATACAGCGGCTTATTCGGCGAGCTCGGGCTTTCAGGCACACGTGCCCTCTGCACGATGGAGATCTTCACCGGAGACTTATCTGCCGCGGAATACAGATCGTTTTGAATCACGTTCTGCATGGACACCGCCACCGCATTGGCAATGTCGGATGCCTGCTGCGCGTCACCGTCTTCCGCGGAAATGTTCACGAACGCGGTGTTCGTAGGATTGGTGACAGTCAGTTGCTCGGCCAGACTCTTCACTGAAGTATCCAGTCCAAGATCTTTGATGACTGGCTCAAGTACGGTTTCGGTGGTTGCCAACGTTGTATACGACGTGATCTGGCCAGCGATGTACGTGCCACCCGTGTACTGCTGGCTAATGCCCGCATCATCCCCCTGGGATGCATTGTACGTAGCCATAGCCTGAGCCGTGGCGGTATACTTCGGCGGAACCAAGAAGGTGTACGCAGTCACCCCGGCGAAAACCATCACAAATACGATGGTAGCGGTGACCAGATGCTTGCGAATGATACGCATCAAATCCATCAGCGTGATGCCGTCTTCAGAATCATCTGCAACGACAACCTGCTGGACGTTAGTGTTCTCTGCGGAAGTCACTGAACCCCTCATCTCCGTATGTCAAAAACCTTAGAAAATGCTACACTACCCCCTAGAAATAGAGTCTGTTTTATCAGGCAGCAATCGCTTTTTCACTATTCATCCATACGAATGTGCCATGATAAAAAGCTGGAACACTTAACAGAGGGGGATTAATGTCTCAACATGCGAGCGCTCACGCCGCCCGTTCTCACAAGCTTCGCAATACATTGTTTGTTATTGCGGCACTGCTCATCCTGCTGGTCATTGCCGGGGGCGTCGTCGGTCTGAATTTCTACAAGCAGGCGAAGGAAGTCAAAGCTCACGAGGAGCAGGCGGTCTCGTCTCTTTCGGCCATCACCGACGTCAATACGTTGAAGGATGCGCAGGCGTCGGATGCCGCGATCAAGCAGGCGCGGACCCATACCGCCGCGGCAAGAGATATTGCCAATGGAACACTGTGGAACATGCTGTCGAAGATGCCGGTTGTGGGCGGTGATGTTACCAACGTGCAGGGCATGACGCAGGTGGTGGATGATTTGGTGCAACAAACACTGCCGTCACTCACCGATGTGGTACAACAGCTTGCGAACGCGCAGATCAGCGGCGAGAATGGCCAGTTGAATCTTCAGCCCATTGTGGATGCGCAAGACGACTTCTCTTCGGTAAGCAAGCAGGTGAAGTCGTTGAATTCGAAGCTCAGCAATCTGCCTGAGCCACGTATCGGCATGGTGAAGAAGGCATATTCGCAGAGTCGCAGCCAGTTCACCAAGGTTACGGACATGGTGGAGCAAGTGAACAATGCGCTACAGATGCTCCCCTCCTTCTTGGGACAGAACGGTGCCCGAACGTATCTGCTGGTGGCGCAGACCACTTCCGAACAACGTTCCGGCGGCGGACTGGTGGGCTCCATGGGTACGTTGCAGACCGATCATGGACAAATTCAGGTCGGTGAGTTCCATCACAATGGAGACTTCATTAACGGCAGTAATGGCAATGCTTCGGAACATGCCGTGTTCAAGGGGCCCTTGGGATTCTCCTTCGATATTCGCGATACGTTCGCGGTGCCAGACATCGCCCGCAATGCGGAAATGATGAATGAAGCTTGGCAGCGTTCCCAATATGCTTGCGATGTTGATGGCATCGTATCTATCGATCCGGTGTTCATCCAGAAAATGGTGGAGATCAACGGCAATGTGACGCTGGAAGATGGTACTGTGCTCACCGGCGAAAATACCGCTGAATACATGCTCAACACCATCTATAAGGAAGTTCCTGTATCTCTACAAGACACGTATTTCGAATACATCGCCTCCACCATCATGAACAACGCCTTCAGCAACATGGACATCACCAAGATGATGAAGGTGGCTCAAAGCATCGGCGAATTAACCAGGAACCGTCATTTCTACGCATACACGTTCCATGATGATGAAGCCAAATATTTCCAAGGTGCCGGACTCGCCAAGGGCACTCCAGACAGCGAGACCGATCCGGAAGCGGGCATTTACCTCAACGAACAGAATCCGTCGAAGTTGGGATGGTATATCGACCGTAAGACGCAGATTACCAAAACCGGTCAGAATGCCGATGGGTCGAAAACCTACCATGTCACCTACACGTTGACCAATACGCTGACTTCCAGCGAAATGGCCACCTGCACCGGCTATATTCTGGGCGGCGAGCAGGCGGGCGTAACGGGTAAGCCTGTTGCGGCTCCGGGAACGTCTGCGCAGCGTATGCTGTTTTACGCGCCAAAGGGTGGTTCCATCAGCGAGATCACCTCATCCGGAGACGTACGAGACCAAAGCAATGCTGTGATGGATGATCAAAAACTGGTTACCAATGTGGCTTATATCGCCCCCGGAGAAAGCGTGACTTTCGATTTCGACGTGACCACCTCGCCGAAGGCCGAAAACGACCTGACCATCGATCAGACACCATCCGGCAAAATGACCAACGAGGTCAACTACCAGTACTGACCGATTCGTGCCGGCGCTTTCAGTCAGCGCCGGCACGAAATCGTCGACCATGACGGCCACTGCCATCTAAGCCCACATATTGTATGTGGTAGTGGACTGCGCAGAACAAATCTGTGAGCGTACAGGCGCTATACCCACGCCGTAATGCTTTTTCATGCTTTTCAGCATGGTTCGCAGAGCATTATTGGTCTGGTTGGCCGCGATACGGAACTTATCGAACGACTTGCCGTGCGGGTCATCGATATCTTTGGGAGTGGGCAGCATCGGACGAATCATGGAGGAGACTTTGATAACGGAAGCGAGGCGCTCCTGGATGGTCCGTCCGCTTACCATGCCGTTTTGCGCGCAGTATTGGCACATGTTGGCAAAGTCGTTAAGCAGAAATGTATAACGGACCGCGCCTGGCGCGAGGGCAACGATGTCCTTGCGCTGTTCTTTCTCGAAACAGAGAATCAGATCAGCACTCTCAGCCATAGATCGGGTGAGTCTGCGGGATCGGAATCCGCTTGGTTCAATGTTGACGCTGGTCATAAGTCTGGCACTGGACGGATCCATCTGGCATCGCGGAAGGCCACGCGTGCCGGCGCTAGAAACCTGCACAGTGGTGCCAGCGAGGTAGCGAGTGAGCAAGAGTTCGCCCATAGGCGACCGGCAGATATTGCCTGTACAGACGAACATGATATGCATACCGCACACCCCTTTGTATCTCTACCTAACTAATGAAAACTACAATCCTTAATCTTACCTCAGGTATAGATATTACAATTTGGGGTTTAACCGTTTTACCCCTTAAGAAATACCGCAGGAAACATACACACCCCGACAAAGGAGCGGGCTTCTTGAGTTGTAGGTTTATCGCAGAAGTTCGTTTCCGCCGCCATTTTCCGCCGCTATGCAATGGTTAGGGTGGCGAGCAGTGCGAGATGGTCAGAACCTTGAATCCGTTTGGTTGCAAGATCAGTTGCACGCACGCCCTTGTCGTAAATAATATGGTCGATTTCAGCAATCGGAAATACTGCAGGGAACGTCATATGCAGACCCTCCCCCGCACTCTGACCAGCGTCAGTGAAACGATCACCAAGCAAATATCTGAAGCTTGCATGATCCCACGTGGAATTAAAATCCCCCATCAGCACATACGATTCCCCATTATCGTAATGCTGTAATTGCGCTATGGAATCCAAACTTTTATTCCATAATCCCTGATTGCTTGGTCGTGGAGAAAACGGATGAACCGACCCAAATCGTACTTTTCTGCCATTGAAATCAACTGTCGCGGCAGGAATACTACTGGATTCAATAGGAATGAGATCCTGCGTTGTTTCCTGCAGAGGATGCGCACTATACAGTACGTTCACACCGCCATTGTCGTGCCAAGTGAGTTGCGCGGAAACGGAATACGGAAGATGATCCTCAATTCCAGCATCATGCAACCGATCTAATAATCCTGATGAAACTTCCTGCATTGCAAGAATTTCAACATGCTCGCTTTGGATTGTTCGCACGATTTGCTGCGCATCGGCACAACCTTGCTTCGTATTGAACGTCATGACACGCACTGTTGCAGAAGGTTGTATGGCACGATCATTGGTCGGAACGACATACCCCCAATGCCAGATAATCTGGATGATCACGCACAATACGCTTAACGCGACTAAAAGTTTTCGTTTGCCGACAGTGCGAAAAACTGTTGCAATAATTGCGATAATCACGGAAAGCAAGCCAAGCCAAGGCATGAGTGCGACAATCAAAGGCACGTACCGTTTGCCATCGAGACTGTTCGGCAGCATGCGCAGAAGCATCGCGAACACGATGATGGCGGATGAGAACCACAGCAACGCCGTAAGCAGTGAAGCGCGCGTTTCACGACGCGTCTCACTTCGTTGGACATCGCCAAGTCGAGTCATGCGCACTCCTTTCCCATTCCATCTTCCCGTTTCACTTCCTATTCCGCGCAATCCGCAATCGTATGCAATCACATGTTGCAACCGATAGTCTTACGCATCGTTTTTCACAACATCTCTCACAACATCTCTTCTCGTGAACGCTACCCGCGTTCATCCCCGCATATGTTTCCCGCATGCATTGAGGGTGATGCTTTCACAAAAGTGCCACTATATGGACACTTTCCGGCATTTGGAATCGTTCTGATACGTTCATCCGATAATCTATAGGTTGCAAAACGGTGCTTAACAAAAGAGGCAATCATGAGCGAAGAAGCAATGCGAGAAGAAGTGGCGCAAGCTGTGGAAGTGGCCGCAAACAAGGCCGCCGAAGAGGAAATCAGCAAACTGACCGAATTCGAAAGCGCCATCGACGAAACGCTCGCCTCCGGATATTTGGACGATACGCTCACCGTCACCGACGCAGACGGCGTGGCGCAAGTGCTGCCAGTGCTCGATTCCGAGCCGATCTCACACTTGGTGGAAGGCTTGGAAGCCGTAGGCGGGAGCGCCAATGTGTTCGTGCACACCAGCGCAGGCGCGGTGGCCCTCAGCGTAGTGGAATACAAGCCCAACGAAGAGGAGTAGCCGTCGCAGCATGCACGGTCAGGCGGCACGCCTACGGTTGAGGGCGCGTTGCACGGTTTCATGCGTGGAACCGGCACCCTGGCCGCGCACGCCGAAGAACACCATCAGCACCATCACGAAGCAGATTGCTGCACTGATACGAAGCGCCCACTGAATGCCGAACACGTTGGCAGCCGCATACACGGCTTTTGTGCCACCAAGCGCAGTCCAACGAAGAGACGTGAACGTCTCCATCAAAATTACCAACACCGGAGCGCCAATCGCGCCCGCAATCTGACGAACCGTATTCGTCACCGCGGATCCGGCGCTCACCTCTTCCGGTTCCAAACAATTCAGTGACCATGTGGTGATCGGCATCAACACGAAACCCATGCCGATCTGGCGCACAAACTGCCAAATCGACACCCACCAAATCCACGAAGTCATGGAAATCAAACTCATCATGACCGTGCCGAAACACAAGGTAATCGTGCCTATCAACGCCACCGGACGTGCGCCGAAACGGTCAAGCACCTTACCACCGAAAAACTGCGAAATGCACTGGCCCAAAGCACCCGGAAGCATCACCAAGCCGCTAATCGCAGCAGAATAGCCACGGCAATCCTGAATGTACAGGGGCATGATCACCATAATCGAACTGAACGCGAAGAACGAGAGCGCGGCCGTGATCGTGCCAACAGTAAAACTACGATTCTTCAACACGCTCAAATTCAACAGTGGCGGCTGCGCTTCAGGATTTTCAATCTGTCTGCGCGCGCCATGAATCTGGCGGAGCACAAACCAAATAATTCCCACAACGCCAATCACCATTGGCAGCCAAACCATAGGATTTACAAACGAATACGATTCAATATTCGTAAAGCCGAACATTAGCCCGCCGAAACCGAAAATAGACAGTCCAACGGAAAAAAAGTCAGCCTTCGCGGTTTTATCGTTCTCGCCGAAATTATGCAATCCAAAATAGGCAAGAAGCAGCGAAATTACGCCGATAATGGTCAACGTGAGGAAAATTGAACGCCAACCGTTCAAGTCCGTCTGCACACCGCCAAGCGTCGGACCGATCGCCGGAGCCACGCTCATCGCCACACCAACCGTACCCATTGCGAAACCACGGCGAGACAGCGGATAAATCGAAAACACCGTGATCTGCAACACCGGCCACATCACACCCGTGCCAACCGCCTCAAGCAAACGCCCGATCAGCACCATCAAAAAAGTTGGACCAAGCCAAGCGAACAGTGAACCGATCGTGAACACAACCATGGAAACAAGCACGATTTCGCGCGTCGAAAAACGTCTCGTAAGGTATGCCGTAAGCGGCACCATCACGCCCATGACCAGCTGGAAAATCGACGTCAGCCACTGACCGGTCGTAACGGAAATACCAAAATTACTGACGATCGTCGGCAACGCGGCGCTCAACTGCAATTGCGTGAAATTACCGACGAACGTAATAAATGTAAGAATCGCAATGGAAATAAACGCCGTGCGCGTTAAATGACCGTCCTGATACGATTCCTCTCGAGTAAGCGCTCGAGACATGCTCCGCTTCGCTGACATCAATCACCTTCTCCACATTCAAACGCACAAACTATATGATAGCCCGTATGACAGAGGCATGGATATTCGCCTGCGGATTCCTGTTTTTGTCATTTCGGGGTAACGCTCCCCTATTTAGAGGTATCATGGCACACGAAAGAGGTAGGCAAGTTTTCGACGCAGGCAGCGTCGAGAGAGGGGGGGGGTGGGGTGGAGGATAATGACAGTCAGGGCCATGTTCCACATCTGCATGGAGTTGTGGGGTATTTTCATATGCCTGATTTGCGCATGCGGAATTTTCATTGCAACCCCACACAAAACCAGACGAACTCGCATCAAAATACTCATGCAGATCGCCTGCATGCTTCTTCTTGGAACCGACGCGCTCAGCTGATATTTTCGCGTAGATGCAGACGAAACCGCATACTATATGGTTCGCATAAGCAATTTCTCAGTATTCTGCATCAACTATATTTTCATGAGTTTCTTCGCAACCTATGTTTGGTTGACAGTGAGCAAACATCAGCATCGCAAACCAGCCGCATTGCGTGCTGTCTACGCATTATCCGTAATTGGAATTCTCTTACTTATCATCACACAATTCACTGGTCTTTTCTACTATTTCGATGACCACAATCTTTACCATCGCGGTAATTTCTATCTTCTTTCGCAGGCAATTGCGGTCTTGGGAATCGCATTATGCCTCTTCATGTTGATCTCATATCGCAAGAATCTTGATCGCATTATTTTCCTTTCCATGATGTCGTTCTTCGTGCTACCAGTATTGGCGACCATCTACCAAGCACTGGCATACAGTTTTTCATTGCAATGTTTGGCGATCGTGATTTCCACACAGATTATGTTCGTCATGGACACCGTGGAAATGAACATGCGATTCCACTCGCAACAGGCCGCCTACGAAAAAGCACGGTACGAAGCCGAACATGACGGCATGACCGGTTTGCTGAACAAGGAAGCGGGATGGAAACACATGCGCAAATACTTCGACCGCATGGATTCGCACGACGAAGCGATGCTGATGTTCGTCGACATCGACGATTTCAAAACCATCAACGACACATACGGACACACGGTCGGCGATTTCTGGATCCGCGAGGTCGCATCCCAACTTCGACACATCTACCGGCAAGATGACATTATCTGCCGATACGGCGGCGACGAATTCATAGCACTCATCCGAAACACCGCCAGCGAACAGGTGCTTGAAACCACGCTGGGCATGTTCTTCCAACAGTTGGCACGCACCTCGGAACAGCACGGGCAAGACGTGCATTGCAGCGTAGGCGTGTGCCGCATTGCAGCCGCTGACGGTGCCAGCCTTGGCACGGGGCGCACCGATGGAGACGCGATCGGAAGCGTGGATTTCGACCAATGCGTCGCACAGGCCGACTTGGCGCTGTACGAAACCAAACGATTCAACAAAGGAACGTTCACCGTCTACAACTACGACCGTTCCCAGCCAGCACCCGCAAATATCCGCGCCTAAATGAGCAGCTTCAGCTTTCCGGCAATTCCTGCGCTGGGCAACCGTGCAATACGGAAAGCATCGCCCGCTTTTCCTGCGAAGTGACAGTCAGCCCGTACTTGTCTTTCACGCCAATCTGCCGGGCCACGTAATCGCAACGGTATTCACTGTTCGTCGGCAGCCAGTATGCGGCCGAAGCGGAACCCTTCTGCTGATTCGCGGGCCCGTCCACGGCCAGCAGATTGTACATGTCGTTGCCGAATTGGTACAGCTTCGCATGATCCCACGTGTTCGCGCCCGACTGCCACGCATTTTCCAACGCGACCACATGATCGATCTGCACCGCCGAAGACGTTTTCACTCCACGTACGAATTGGATGGTCTGACCGGTATACGGATCGTCAAGCGTGCCCGACGCAACCTGGCAGCTACGGCCGTTCTTATATTGCACGTCCGTCAGATCGCGCGCGAGCACGTCTTCGCGCACGTCGCAACCGTTGCCATCGTCGTCGGTTTCGCGGAATCCGAACACATCGCGATCATATCCGGCCTTGCTGGGATTGTCGTCGACGGTAAGTTTTTCCAACGTTTCCGCAGCTGTGCCGGTTGCCGTGTACTCGCCGGTGATTTCGCCTACGGTCGGATTGACTTTCGGCAGCAGCATGCCGATAGTGACGCCGATTACCGCAACGACTACCAGCAAAATAAGAATACGCTCCAGCGGACCGTCGGCGTTGATCCAACTTTTTTTGAACCGCTTGCCGGCCCGCTGGATATCACGCACGTCGCGTTCAATATTCCGATAATTATAAGAATTACGATTATTCTTTCGAGGCATAATTATTAAAAATAATACGAAATTACGGAATTACGGAGTATCAGGCGTACGTGAACGTCATCGGATCATGTCCGGCGCGCGTCGGACCGTCAAGCGCGTCGATCGCGGCATGTTCTTCAGGGGTGAGCACGAATCCAAACAAATCGAGATTCTGCTTCTGCCGATCCGCATGCACCGACTTGGGGATGATGATCGTGCCATTTTCGATATGCCAACGCAGAATCACCTGCGCAGGGGTAACCCCATGCTCCGCTGCGATGCGCTCAATCGCACCGTTTCCGGCGTTCAAATCAGCACCGCGAGCCATCGGCGAATATGCTTCCACGGCAATGCCGTGCGCCTTGCAATAGTCCACGACCTCGCGCTGCTGCCAGGTCGGATGCAGCTCAATCTGGTTGACGGCAGGATATTCGCCGGTCTCCTCATGCAAGCGGTCGAGATGCTCGGGCAGGAAATTGCACACACCCAGCGTGCGCACGCGCCCCTCCGCGCGGAATTCCTGGAACGCCTTCCACGTTTCGCTGGAACGCCAGTCGAACGGGGTGGGCCAATGCAGCATGTACATGTCGACATAATCGAGCTGCAGCAAGCCAAGCTGGCGGTCGAACGCCTTGCGTGCGCTGTCATACCCCTGCTCGGAATCGCGCAGTTTCGTCGTAACCCACAGGTTTTTGCGCTGCTCACCTTCCGTGAATCCCGCATTGTTCAGCGCGCGACCCACGCCGGCCTCATTGTTGTACCCCGCCGCGCCGTCGATATGACGGTAGCCGGCTTCCAGCGCACTCTCCACTACGGAGGTAACGCCCTCATCGTCGATACGCAGCACGCCCAAGCCGATTTGCGGAATCAGATTGCCGTCGTTCAATGTGACCATGGGGGTATGGAAAGTTGCCATGCGTTGTCCTTTCGAAGGCTGTGTTTCAGGCGATTATTCTCAACCGTTCTTATGCTTGTTCCAGCTTAGCCGCAGGTCGCCGCAATTCGGCCATATTTCGTGGCACATGCCTCGCATTGCGTCTTGGAACGGTTCGGACGCGCCGTTGCATGAGTCGCGCATATGCCGACAGATGATATGCGCGTACGTAACATAACCGCGCAGTCTCGTGCGCTATAACATTGCTCGGATAAGAGGGCGACGAACATGAACAGTACAGACGACGCGAACGATATGGACGGCACGGGAGGCATGGTCAATGCGGGTGCGACGGATGGCGTGGAATGCTGGGAAACGGCACGGGCGAATCACGATTTCTCTTCCCGCCACGGGCACGCGCTTGCCGGCATGCTTGGACCTGCTTTTGTGGCGGCCGTCGCCTACGTGGATCCCGGCAATGTGGCGGCGAATATCACATCCGGCGCGAGGTACGGATATCTGCTGGTGTGGGTGCTGGTACTCGCCAATTGTATGAGCGTACTCATTCAATATCAGTCCGCAAAACTTGGTATCGTCACCGGAAAAAGTCTTCCCGAAATCCTGGGAGAACGACTTGGCGACGGCGGTCGATTCATGTTTTTCATGCAAGCGGAAGTCATTGCAATAGCGACTGATCTTGCGGAAGTAATTGGCGGCGCAATCGCACTGAAATTATTATTTGGACTTCCGCTTTTTATTGGTGGGTGCATAATCGGCATTATTTCTACGGTCTTGCTTATTTTTCAAAAGAGTGCCACGCATCATATTTTTGAAAAGCTGATTATTGCATTGCTGCTGGTGATTACTTTTGGATTTATTGCAGGCCTTTTTATTGATCCACCAAATCCTGCGCAAGTTTTGCAAGGTCTTGTTCCGCATTTCAAAGGAACCGAAACGGTATTGATGGCAACTTCCATGCTGGGCGCCACGGTGATGCCGCACGCGATTTACCTGCATTCCACGCTGGTGAACGACCATTACGTGCCAGGAGAGCCCAAACCGAGCGTAAAGACCCTGCTACACGGAAGCAAAATAGACGTGTTCTGGGCATTATTACTTGCTGGATCGGTGAATCTTGCACTATTGATTCTTGCGGCGAATTCATTGCATGGCATGACCGGCACGGATACGATCGAGGGTGCGCAACAGGCCATTCAGCATGTGCTAGGTCCGGTGATCGGCACGATTTTCTCGGTCGGATTGCTGGCTTCCAGCCTGAGTTCCACGTCGGTCGGCACATATGCGGGCGCCGAAATCATGCATGGACTGCTGCGGATCAAAGCGCCGATGTGGGCATGCCGCGTGGTGACGCTCGTACCGGCGTTGGTGGTGTTGTGGTTTGCCAAGAATCCGACGGAAGCGCTGATCATAGGGCAAGTTGTGCTGTCGATCGGCATTCCATTTGCGATTATTCCGTTAATGAAATACACTCACGATCGATCATTAATGGGCGATTATGTGGATGGTCCGGTGAAATTCGCGATCAATATGGTAGTTGTTTCGCTGATTGTCGCACTTAACGTGATTCTTGTAATTCTCACGCTCTCCGGTCGTTCCTGATGTGGGTCCCATTTCGGTGTCCGCCAGTCGACCGGCGCAGCTGCCCGCGCAGGAATTGCCGGAACACCGAGGTTGATTCGGGTCTGCACAACCTCGGTTCCGTGTCTGCATAAGTCTGATTTTGCGTCTGCACAAGTCCGGAATTGGCCCTGAAATCGGAGTTGCGCAGACGGAAAAACCTGCCAAACCGGCAATACGGGAATGAAAATCAAGAACAGATACCCCTAAAAAGGCATTTGGCAGGGAAACTGCACAAACATCGCGAGCTGCGTCGCGAAGCCAACGATACGAAACCAACAGCACAAAGGGCGATAGCGCGAAATCAACGGCACGAAGGACAACGGTACGAAACCGATGGCTCGAAGGGCGACGGCACGAAACCAACGGCGAGTTACACGCGCGTGGTGGCGCGGGCGATCACGTGCGACTGGGTGGTGATGTAACTCGGCTCCAGCACACGCGTGCCGTCGATCCGGTCGAGAATGCGGCTGACCGCAGTCGGCGCAATCCAGTCGAGACAAGAATCCATGGTGGTCAGCGGAGGCTGGAAATATGCGGCTTCTTCAATATTGTCGAAGCCGATCACCTGCATCTGTTCAGGCACGGAAATGCCGTTCGCAGCCAAAGTGAACAGCGCACCCAACGCAAGCTGGTCATTGAACGCCACAATACCGTCGAATGGAATCCCGGAATCAATAAGCTGCTGCGTAATGCGAGCGCCGGAACCAATCGTCCAATCCTGCCCAGTGCTCATTACCAGTCGGGAATCGAATGCCGCTCCCCGCGCGGCGCACGCTTCGAGCACGCCGCGAAGTCGCAGTTGCGCATTGCCTTCCACTGCTTCACGCACGGAATCGATATGCTCCGGTTCGGTTCGCGATCCGACCACCGCGAGCCGGGTTGCGCCATGGTCGAACAGGTATTCGGCTGCGAGTCGGGCTTCCTGAATATCGTCGGGGGTAACATGGTCGGCTTTGCCGTGTGTGGAACGCGCGCCCACGCATACGAGCGGATAGTCCACGTCCAAGTCCGCCGCTTCAAGGTTTTCGACTTCGGAGATCGACAGGATCATGCCGTCCGAGACGGTGGTGTTGAAGTTGCGCAGGAGTGATTGCGCTCCTTGTGCGGATCCTTCGGCGTAGGTGGTGACGTATACGGAGTAGCCGTAGCCGCGGGCCGCGTCGATTACGCGGTTGGCGAGCTCCGACAGGTATGGGGCGGTCAATGTTGGTACGGCGAGTGTGATGAAACCGGTTTTGCCGCGGTTGAGATTGCGCGCGGACACGTTCACGCGGTATCCGAGTCGGTCGATGACTTCCTGGACTTTTTCTCGCGTGGAGTCGGTCATACGGCCGGAATGGTTGATCACGTTGGATGCGGTTTTGAGTGAAACGCCTGCCTCTTCGGCCACGTCTCGTAGGGTGACGCGTTTTTTGTCCGGCTTCGGCTCCGGCTTTGACTCGCCCATGTTCGTCTCCGTGATTGTTGAATATGCCGGTAAAAAGTTTACCAGTTATGGCAAGCCCGCCATTCTTGAGTTTCAGAATGGCGGGCTCAGGTTGTGTGAGATTGTTGTGTTACGCAATCAATTGCGCGAAATTGCGCGAAATTATGCGGAATTATGCGCGCTTTACGACGAGTACGCCGTTGCGATGCACGGTGTAGCTGCCCGTCTGTTCCTCTGCTTCCGCTTGGAACAGGTAGATTGGTTCGCCTTCGATGCCCTGCAATGCGATTTCTTTCTTGCCGCGCGGCAGATAGAAATCGAAGGTTGCGTCGGCGGACTTGCGCACGGTGTGCAGTACGTCGGAATCGGCCGGATTGGCGACATTTGCGGAATCTTCCACGATATTCTCGCGCACGAATTCCGTAAGATCGGCGACGTTGAGATCGCAGCCGACGAAGTATGTTTCGCCGGAACCGTACGGATTGCGGGTGATTGCGGCGGTGCCGCCGAGTTCCCATTCGTCGGCTTCTTCACCTTCGTAGGTGGCTAATACCTGCGCGCGTTCGCCGTCGACGTTCACATCGTTCTGCCACAGGCGGGTGACCGCACCGGAGCTCAAACGAATTTCGGACGGTTCGCCTTCGGCTTCCGCGCCGAGAATGTTGAATTCCTCGCCGCGAATACCCAGCATTTCGCACAGCAGGCCGTCTCCGGCTCCCGGGTATCCGCCGAGCCAGGTGTGGAAGTTTTCGTCGATCAGTCCGGTTGCGTAACCGATGACCACACGGCCGCCGGCAGCTGCGAAATCGGCCAAACGCTGCGTATCTTCGGCGCTGAGCATGATCACGGTCGGCAGTACGACGGTCTTGTATGCGCTCCAATCGTATTTCAGCGGCACAATGTCGGCACGGGTGCCGGCGTTGAGGAACGCACGGTACCAGTCGCGCACGTCATGCCAATGGTTGAGCTTCATGCTCGGCAGGGTTTCGGAGCGTGTGGCCCATTCGGATTCCGCGCTGAACAGGATCGCCGTATCGGACTGTTCCAGCTCGGTACCCTGCACGCCAGCGTCGCCGAGGGTTTTCAGCGCTGCGCCCAGTTCGCACACTTGGCGGAACAGTTTGGTGTCTTCGCCTGCGTGGGGCACGAGTGCGGAGTGGAAGGATTCGGCTCCGAATGCGGAGGCACGCCACTGGAAGAAGTTGATGGCGTCGGCACCCATGGCCACATGCGCAATGGAGTCACGCACGGTTTCACCCTTGCGCTTGCGTGCGTTGAGCGGCTTCCACTGCACGGCCGAAGTGGAATGTTCCATCACATACCACGGCTTGCCGAGCGCGAGGGAATCCATCAAAGCGTCGGAGCAGAACAGTTCGTCGATATGCGATTCGCCCTCATGGAAGTAATGGTCGTTCGACACGAAATCGACTTCCTCGGCCCAGTCGGCGTAGTCCATGCAGCACTGGTCGGTGGAGACCATGAAGTTCGTGGTGAACGGCTTGTCGGGGCAGATTTCGGCGATGGCGTCGCGTTCGGCCTTATAGAAGTCGAGCAGCATATCGTTGCCGAAACGCTCGAAATCAAGCTTTTGACCGGGGTTCACCATGGAGTCGGCGCCCATGAAACGCGGGATGAGCACTTCGTGGAAACCGTTCATTTCCTGACCCCAGAAGGTGGTGCCCCACGCCTTGTTGAGGTTTTCGATGGTACCGTATTTGCGTTCGCACCACAGGCGGAAGGCATTGAGCGCGTTGTCGGAGTAATCGTAACGGTTGTTCCAGCCGTATTCGTTGCCCATATGCCATGCGGTGACGTACGGGTTGGTGCCGTAGCGTTCGGCCAGTTTGCGGCACAGGGTGAGCGCGTATTCCTTGAACACCGGGCTTGTCGGGCTCCAGGATTGGCGCGATCCCGCGTTGACGGGATGGCCGAATTTGTCTTGCGGCAGCACTTCCGGGTGCTTTTCGTACAGCCACAGCGGCGCGGTGGCGGTTGCGGAGGCCAGATCGACCGCGATGCCGGCTTTGCCGAGCTTGTCGATGATGCGGTCAAGCCAGCCGAAATCCCAACGGTTTTCTTCCGGCTGAATGCGATCCCAGCTGAAAATGGCCACGGCCACGGTATTGACACCGGCCTGTTTCATGAGGCGGACGTCTTCGTCCCACACGTCTTCCGACCACTGGTCGGGATTGTAATCACCGCCGTATGCGATGCCTTTGCCGTTGTCGGTCAGCAGTTCCGGCCATTTGAACGTGCGATGCATGGATTACTCCTTTGTGTGCGTATGGCATCCGCTATAACGCCGAGGATGCCAGCTCGACAGCTTCCCTTCGAAAGCTCTCGTAAAATCTTTTTATAAAATCTAGTATATATATTTACTAAGATATTTGAGATGGTCCCGGGGATGTCCACGATGACACCCCCGAGGTCTTATTTTTGTTCTTTTCGGACGATTGCCGAAAAATCGGTATGCGCTTTACCGAAATTTCAGCATGCGACCGTTGCGATCATTCCTTGACGGCGCCTGCGGCAAGGCCGGACTGCCAGTACTTCTGCAGGCACAGGAACGCGATGACCAACGGGACGATCGTGATCAACGAACCCGTGACCACCAGGTTCTGGATCGCCTGGCCGCCCGCGGTGCTCGCCTGGTCCTTCCACTGGTTCAGACCGATCGTCAGCGGATACCAGTTCGAATCCTTCAGCATGATCAACGGCAGGAAATAGTTGTTCCACGTCGCCACGATCGTGAACAGGGCCGTCGTCACGATCCCCGGGGCGAGCAGCGGCAGGGATACCTGGAAGAACGTGCGGAACTCGCCGGCGCCGTCCACGCGGGCGGCTTCGAGCAGCTCGGTCGGCACGGCCTGGTCGGAGAAGATCCACATCAGGTACAGGCCGAACGTCGACACCAGGCTCGGGATGATCATGGCCCACGGGGTGTTCGTCAGGTTCAGCTTGGCGAACAGCAGGAACTGCGGAACGGCCAGGGCGATGCCCGGCACCGAGATGGCGCCGATGATCACCGCGAACACGGCCTTGCGTCCCGGGAAACGGAACTTCGCCAGGCCGTACCCGCCCATGATGGCGAGCAGGGTCGCGCCGCCGGCGCCCACGACCACGTACAGAACCGTGTTCAGGAACCAGCGTCCGAAGATGCCGTCCTGGTAGGTGAACACGGTCTTGATGTTGTCCCACAAAGCGAACGTGCGGCCGAAGCCCAGACCGAACGTGGACGTGAAGTCCGCCTGCGTCTTCGTGGCGTTGATCAGCAGGTACACGAACGGGAACAGGCAGTACACCGCGAACAGCGCGCACACGATGGTCAGCAGCGTGCTCCTGCGCGGGTTCGCCACGTTCGCGAAGCCGGACTTCGCAGCCCTCTTGCGCTCGGCCTTCTCGTCGCGCGCGACCCTCTTGAGGCGTTCCTTCTCGGCCTTTTTCGCGGCCTTCTCCTGGGCTTTGAGCTCCTGAGCGGTGAGCCTCTGCTCCGTGCCCGCGGCGATTGTTGCGTCACTCATTTTCGATGCTCCTTAGCGTTTCTTCCCCTATATGCGGATGGTTCGCGCCACCGGGCGCTACTTCATCTGCTCCTTCATGCTGTTGAGCTGCACCGCGTACGCGATCGCCATCGTGATCACGGCCATCGTGATCGC
>OKVI01000063.1_pt1 | contig 139181 bp, 135 predicted proteins | sample 1607001 | NCBI WGS metagenome assembly OKVI01 (sample SAMN03281018, study PRJEB24777) | human gut metagenome | isolation source: fecal sample PR128 from 1 month old male Malay infant, vaginal delivered...
GGGTTACGGAATCCCATAGTTGGCTCATCGGAGGCAACTGCTTGACAAGCATGACAGGAGTTCCAGCGGTGATGCCACTGATTGGAATGCGGGCGATCGGAATCCATACGGTGCCGGAATTGTTCAGGATACTACCCGACGGTACCGTGGGGTCAGCCGCCGTGCCACTGGTGGCGGTGCCCTTCAGCACCGCGAGCGCGATCGTTTCGATGTTGTTCGAGTCTCGCGTGTATTTCACGCAGATTAGGTCGTTGCGGTTCCGTCCTGTGACTCCGCTTTCGATGGTGACGGTTTCCGCCGCGGTGACGCGTGCGTACCGTCCTTCGATCACAAGGTTGAGGACCGGGACGAGCGCCTTGTTTGCTGACTGCATGGTCACGGCGGGGAATTTGCCGTCGCCGCCTTGCAGCAGGTAGTTGCCGTTTCCGACCAGTCCGGCCTGCATGGCTCCTTGGTCGCTGGATGTGATGTGCGGAGCGCCGGCCTTACCGGTGATGAGATTCATGGTCATGGTCATTCCTTCCTATCTGTCGTGTTGTTGAGGTATGCGGCGTAGGCGGCGTCCTGCGTGGCTGCCAGCGCTTTGAACGTCTGCCAGCATGCGGTACAGACGAGCGCGCCCTGTGCGACTCCGTCGACGGTGGTGTGGGTGATGTCGTGCCAGTCGCTGGAGGTGCGTGGGTCACCGTCGGCGAGGTATGCGGAGGCGTGGCATCGGTCGCAGGTGTATCTGGTGATGTTCGTGGTTCGTGCCATTGATGTTCCTTTCTCTTTCAGGCTGTGCGCTGGTAGATGTGTCCCGGAAGGATGGTGTTGCATTCCTTCCAAGTGCCGCCGTAGGTGGTTCCCGGATTTGTTGTGGCGGTGGTCCAGTAGAGGGAGCCGACCGGGTGGGCGGCGATGAACGCCTGGCTTGCGCTCATGCCCGTCTCGCCCTTGTCGCCCTTCGGGCCGACGAGGCTTGTGTTCGAGACTGGCTTGAACGTCACGTTTTTCCCGGTGGCTGTGATCTTTGCGTACATCAGGTTCTTGCCGCCGTTGGTCATGGCGAAGAAGTATTCGCCTACGACCGGGGCACGGTTGAAACTGAGTGTCTGCCAGTCAAAATCCGAGCATGCGGACGTCCAGTATCCGGATAGTATGCGTGTGATGATCAAGGCAGGCAACCCGGTCTCGCCGCGTTGGCCGGCCTCTCCTTTCGCTCCGGTGGCCCCGGTCGCGCCAGTGGCGCCGGCAGGGCCCTGCGGTCCTTGCACTCCCTGCTTGCCTTGCGGTCCGGTGTCGCCCTTGGGGCCTTTGACATTGCCAAGTAGAATCTTCGTCATGCGTGCTCCTTATTTTCCGTCGTTGATCGTGTAGTACAGGTCGCCAGTCGCCTGATCGTAGGAGACGGGAGCTTCTGACGCGGTGGCCGTGTCCGCGTATACGGCGTACAGGTCTCCGTTCGGATCGACCTGGAGCGTGAAGAATCCTGATGCGGGTGCCGTCACGCCGCTGGCGCCCTGCGGGCCGGACGGCCCCTGTGGACCCTGCAGTCCCTGAACGCCCTGCGCTCCTTGCTTGCCTTGCGGGCCGGTGGCCCCGGTAGCTCCAGTAGAACCGGTGGGGCCAATGGGACCGGCCGGACCAGTAGGCCCGGTGGGACCTGCTGGCCCGGCCGGCCCGATATCCCCTTTGTCTCCCTTGTCACCCTTCAGACCTTCAGGGCCTTGCGGACCAGTAGGCCCGGCGGCTCCAGTGGCTCCTTTGGGGCCTTGCGCACCGATGATGGATTGACGGGAAATCGTCTTTCCCGTGAATAGGCTGCCGGACTGTGAAACGCACTGCCAGACGATGCTGTATTTTCCGCCACCTGACAATGCGGTCGAATATTCGTTGGCGAGTGGTGTTCGGTTCAACCATTCGCTCACGTTCCCCGTGAAAGTGGATCCCACCGGATATTCGCCGACGAGGGATTTCTTCATCACGAGCGCCGGAAGGCCGACGTCGCCTTTAGCTCCCTGAACGCCCTGCGCTCCTTGCTTGCCTTGCGGGCCGGTGGCCCCGGTATCGCCCTTGTCGCCTTTGGGGCCTTTGATGTTGCCGATCAATAGTCGCGCCATGTGTCACCTTTCCGGGATGTCCACATACAGGTTCCCGCTCTCGGAGTCCCAGACGAACGAGGGTGGGTTCGTGTTGTCCGGATAGTTCACGTACAGGTCGCCGTCGCCTTCCATGCTGAGCGTGAAGAAGCCGTTCGAGGGGGCGGATACGCCGCTGTCGCCCTTGTCACCCTTCTCCCCTTGCGGGCCCTGGATGCCTTGGGAACCTTGGATGCCTTGTCTGCCCTGGGGGCCGGTCGCTCCCTGTGGACCCGTGGGACCCTGCGGACCTGTGGAACCCGTCGGGCCTTGCGGTCCCGCCGCGCCGATCGCGCCGGCATCACCCTTATCGCCTTTCTCGCCGCGTATCCCCTGCAGTCCCTGCGGGCCTTCGGGACCGGCGACGCCTTGCGGCCCTCGCTCCCCGGTCGCTCCTTTCTCTCCCCGAGGACCGGTGGGTCCGGTCGCTCCGGTGGCCCCCTGTGGTCCTGTGTCGCCCTTGTCGCCCTTCTCCCCTTGCGGACCCTGGTCGCCTTTCGGCAGCCCCAAATTCAAGGTTTTGTCGCTGCCGGCGCCCGTGAGCGACGCGCTTGCCTTTGCACCGGGGGCGAGCGTGTCCACCGAACCGATTTTCAGGCCGGTGATGTAGTCGCCTTTCGGCTGTTTACCCGACAATGCGTTGTTGAGCGAGTCGATGTCGTTTCTGGTCACGTCGGCGCTGAACGTCCAGGCGTCGAGTTTGAGGCCGGCTCCAGCGTAGTAGGCGTGGCCACCATCCCCGATGGAGGATTCTCCGCTGTTGCCGCCGGCGCTGGCACCTCCGGATTCGTAGGTGACGGTGAGCACGCCTCCCGAAACCTTGACGATCTTCTTGGAGATCTCGGCAGTGACGACGAGGCCCGTGTTGTTGTCACGGCCCGTGACCAGGTCGCCGACGTCCGCGTCGATGCCGTCGGGAATGTCCACGTCGATGGTGCTGGTGTTCCGAAGTTCCTGGAATTTCTGCCTGCCCTTGTCCTCGAGCTCGTCGGCTTCGGCGTTGGACAACTCGTATGTGGCGGTGCGTTCGTCAAGGCCTTTGAGGGTCTGCGTGTGGCTGAACGTGCCGTTCGCATCGGCGTACCAGTGGATGACGGTACGGTCCTTGAGTTCGCCCTTGCCCAGGCAGATGAGATGGTTGATCGGGTGCGCCGCCTGTTTGGCGGTGAAGTCGATGAGGTCCGAGTCGATGCTGTCGCCGATCGTGCGGACGGGCATGGCGCTCATGGATACCTTGTCGCCGTCATTACGCAACCGGAGTTTGAGTCCGCTTGCCCTGAGCATCTTGACCAGACCGCTGTACAGGTCCACGTACCGGTCGAACTGGCAGGTGGTCTTGTGGTCGGCGCTTTCGTCGGTGACGGTAAACAGGCCTTGCAATCCCGCACGGCTGACGAGCGTGCGCATGATGACGGGAATCGTGCCGGACAGGGTGAGGTAATCGTTGTTCCTGTCCGGTTCGATGATCTTCGAGGCGAGCACTCCATGCCAGTCGCGGCCATGCCATGTGACGGTGGACAGGCCTCCGTCCACGTCGACATCCGTGTCGTCGATGATGCCGCCGTACTCGGTGCCGTCGATCATGATGCGGCTCCCCGCCTTGAGCGCGGCGTCTTCGACCTGCAGGTCGAAGTCGTTCTCCCCGCTACCGAACGCGAGGTCGAGCGTGTATGAGGCGTGGCTCGCCACGGGTTTGCCTGTGGCGTCGGTGACGATCAGGTCCATGGCGGTTCGCTCCTTTCCTCGCAGACCGTCAAGTCGAATTGGAATCCTCCCGGCCAGCTGATCGGCTGTGTTCCGGGCGCGAGCGGTTGGAACACGTACCGGCCGGAATCCTTGCCCGACCCTCGCACGGCCTGCGCGAAGCAGTTTGTGGCGAGACCTGTGCCGCTGACCATGGTGACGGTCCTGACATCGCCGGTGCCGTCGATTTCCAGACGCGAGCCGGATGGCACGGTCACGTCGACCTCGTACCGGTTGTTTCCGATGATGACGTACGGTTGCGCGCATGGTCCGAATATCGTGAGCTTGACCGGCTGCGGGATGGACGTGTCGTTGACGATCTCGGCACCCAATGCCATGCCGGCGAAATCATGCGGATAATCATATGGATAGTCAAGGTCGGCGGTTCCGGAATCGTATCGCGGCGTGAAATGCGTCATGGTCGGACGGCGCCACACGCCATCGGCCAGCACGATGGTCAACTGCGTCTCGACCATCGTGGGCGTGATGGATTGCGGTTCGCTTTTCGTGATCCACGCTTTGGCTTCCCATTCGCCGTCGGCCACGAGCGTGCCCGGGTTCCCGGATGCCATATCGGCGTCCGCGAGGCGGCGCAGTAGGTCGAGCGTGGCTGGAGAATCGTGGATCTTCACGGTGACTGTCGCCTCGCGTGCCTTGCGGGTGATGCCCGTCATGCCACGTGAGGCGAGGCTGTAGTCCCAGACGCGGGCTCGCAGTCCCGTGAGCGTCTCGCCGTACAGCGGCCCCTCGAAGCCGATGCGCTCACCTGTGGCCGCGCACACGTATTCAAGCGATTGCACTTCTCACCTTCCTTGCGAAGTCGCGGTCCCCTATCGTCGGCGTACACCTGGCGATGATCGATCCGAGGTCGTCGTGCAGCGATTCGACGGCCGCGATGAGTTCCCGCAGATCGCCGTCGCCGGCATTGGCGCCGGTGCCGGCCGTGACGTTCAGCCTGCCGGTCTTCGACCAGTCCGCGTCGGAGAGGCTCATCGTGGAGACGAGCGAATCCATGGAACGGCTGACCACATGCGCGGAATCGTCGATGCCCAATGCCATGCCACGTCCGACCATCACGCCGACCTCGTCGCGGAACACACGCGACGGGGAATGGATGCCCAAAGCGTTCTTGGCCTTGTCCACCAAGCCCGACAACGCGTTGGTGATGCTGGAATACAACGAGCCGACCATTCCTGTGATGCCGTTGATCAATCCCTGGATGATGTTGCGTCCCGCGCTGACGAGCCAGCTTCCCGCGCCGGACACCGCGCTCCGGACGATTCCGCCGATCCCGCTCACGACGCTCCCGACACGGCCAACCATGTTGCTTACGGTGCCGACGATGCCGCCCCAGACGCTCGACACAATGCTTCCGACGCCATTCCACAACGCGGCCCACACGCTTCGGATGGTCGAGCATGCGGCGGATACCACTCCGCTGACCATGCCGATGCCGGCGGAGACGACACCTTGGATGCCGCCCCACACTGCCGACGCGATGCCCTGGATGGCCGACCACGCGGCGCTCCAGTTCCCGTTGACGACCGCGAGCGCCAGTTGGATGATGCCTTGGATGACGGTGAGTGCGGTGTTGATGATTGTGGTGATGATGGTCCATGCGCCTTGTACGACGGTGGTTATGGTGTTCCATAGTCCGTTCCAGACCGTGCTGATGATGGTGGCGGCGGTTTGGAAGATGGTTTGGATGTTCTGTATTCCGGCTTGCAGGAGTGGTGTGATGGTGGTGATGAATGTTTGGATGCCGGTGATGATCGCGGTGAGTGCGGTCATGATGATGGGGCCGATTGCGTTCCAGACGTTTTGGAGGACGGTGGTGATGAGTGTCCATCCGGTTTGCCAGATTTGCTGGATTTGGCTCATGGTCTGGGTGATGAATGTGGCGATGGTTTGCAGGATTGGCTGGCATGCGGTGCTGATCTGGTTCCAGATTCCCATGAACCATGTGGCGAAGCTGTTCCAGAGTCGTTTGCCCGTTTCGGTTTGGGTGAAGAACCATGTCAGTGCGGCGACGACCGCGCCGATGGCTACGACAAGCATGCCGATCGGATTCGCATCCAAGGCAGCGCTGAATGCCAATTGCACGGCGGTAGCAGCCTTGGTCACCGAGCTCCACGCCGATTGGGCGGCCTTGACGATATTGAACGAGCTGGCGAGTTGCTTCAGGCCGCCCGCCGCGCTTCCCACGTCGGATAATTTGCCGATCAGATCGAATGCGGCCGTGGCGGTCTTCTCCACGCCGGAGGCGGTCGCGGAGATGGCCTTCAGTCCGCCGGAAACCGTTTTCAGCCCGGTCGAGACGATGTCCCAGCCCTTGACGGCGAGCAATGCGACGGCGATGGCTTTCAGGGCGCCGGACACCAGCGCGCCGTTCTGCTGCGCCCACTGCCCGACCGACTGCAGCCAGCCGCCCACGGTCATGAGCGCGCCGGTGAGCGTGTCGAGGACCGCCGCGAACCGCTGTGCCGCCAATCCCGCCGTCTGCCCGGAGTTGTCGAAGCCGAGCGCCTGCGATGCGGCCGAGACGAGCGCCGTGGCCACCGATGCAAGTCCGGTGGCGAGGTTCGCCAGCGCATGCAGGAAGGGCTGGAGAGCACCTGTCTCGATGAACGTGTTGACGAACGTCTTCGCCCATCCCGCGGCGTTGGCCAGGGACTGCGCGGCCGATGCGAGCAGATTCCCGAGCGCGGAGACGATGCCGCCGAATCTCGAGGAGGCCTCGCCGCCGAGGTTCAGTTTGGAGGTCAGCGAGACCATCGCGGCAGCCAGGCCTGACAGCTGCGCCCTGAGGCTCGTGACCGATGCCATGAGCATCTGGATCCCCGGCAGGTTCCGGACGAACGTGGAGAATGAGGCGAGCTTCGCCTGCGCTGTGGGGATTGCCTGCTCCAATCCCTTCTGCAATCCGGCGCCGACTTTCTCCAGCGTCGGTTTCACGGCGGCGGTGAACGAGTCGATGAGCGGTATGGCCTGGTTGAACAGGCCTCGCAGGCCGTTGAGGACCGGCGTGGCCGCGGTCTCGCCGAGTCGGCTCAACGCGGCCTTCACGTTGGCCAGGGCGCCGGCGAACGTCGTTCCGGCGCTCTGGGCGGCGCCGCCCAATCCTTCCTGCATGGCGTCGGCGAAGGTCTGGAAGTCGATCTTGCCGTCCGAGACCATGTCGGACACTTCGGCGCTGGTCTTGTTCAGATGCTTGCCGAGCATCTGGAGGACCGGGATGCCGCTCGACATGAGCTGGAGCATGTCGTCGCCCTGGAGCTTTCCTCGCGCGGCGACCGATCCGAAGATCGTGCCGATGTCGGTCAGGCTACGGCCGCTGATCTGCGCGGTGTCGGCCACGGTCTTGAGGACCTTGGTGAGCTGGTCGCCTTCCTTGATGCCGGATGCTGACAGGCTGGCCGCGACGGTCGCGGCGTCGCCCAGTCCGAACGCGGTGCCCTTGACGGAGGCGAGGGCGTCGTTCATGATCTCGGTGACGCTTGCGCTGTCGTGGCCGAGGCCTTTGAGTTTGGCTTGCGCGTTCTCGATGTTGAGGGCGCGGGTGAAGCCGCCTTTGGCGGCCAGTGCGGTGATGCCGCCGGCGAGGGTGGCGATCGCGCCTGTGCCGACCTTGCCGATTTTGCCGAATGCTCCGCCGATTTTCGAGATGAGGGTGTTGGAGCCTTTCCTGGAGGCTTTGTTGACGGCGTCGCCGATGTCGCCTTCGATGCTTTTGCCGAATCCTTTGCCGGATGGTTCGACGTGGACGTATACGACGCCGATGTCCTGTGCTGCCATCGTGCTCCTTGCTGTGTGTCGGGATTCCGATGGCGGTCGGGATCAGAGGTCGTCGTTGATGTGGAAGTAGGCTTTGAGCCGTTCCCTGTCCTCGCGCTGTTGGCGGGTGAGGTTGTGCGTCGGGGTTGGCGGGTGGAGTGGGTCGTGCTCGTGGTCGAACCATGGGCGTTTCTTTTGCTCGGGAGCGGTCAGCCACATGGCCTGTTCGGCTCCGTCGGGCACGTAGACGGCGTTCTGCAACGCCATCCACGAGTGGCTTGTGTGGTCTTTGAGGATCTCGCGGGTCAATGCCCAGGCGAGTCCCCAGTCGGTTCGCGGGCGGGCTCCCGCGATCCATTCCTGGAAGCGGGCGGGCCTGTAGACCTGCCCGTACGCTCGGATCCAGTCGTAGGCTAACGCCGCGCGATTGTTGTTCCAGAGGTGGGCGAGGTAAACGCTTTTGGGTCCAGTCCGGATTCCTCGGCCCACGCCTTCACCGTGGCGATGAGGTAGGCGATCGGACGTTCCGTCTTGCGTAGCACGTTCCAGAAGTTCGGCTTCATCGCCTGGAAGTACGCGAGGAACGCGGCCATGCACGCGCTGGTCTCCTCGTCGGAGAGCGTCGGCCTGCTCTTGACCAGGAGGATGGTCTGCACGAGTTCGATGGGCAGTTCCGCGTTGTTGAGGTTCGGCAGGTCGAGTTTCACGCCGGCGACCTCGAGGTGCACGTCGGGCTTGAGCTCCTCCGCGTCGGAAAGGTCGACTTCGACCATGTGGTAGGTATTGTCGCTCATGTTGGCTCCGTTCTGATGTTGGCGGTTGGTAAAAGGATCCCGTGCCGTCGACCGCCATCGGCGGCACGGGAAGAATCGATGGGCTACTTGGCGTCTTCGGTGACGAGGCCCCATGCGTGGAACTGTTCGCCGTTGGTGCCCTTGAGCATCTTGAACGTCATGCTGAAGTTCATGATCTCGCTGGATTTCAGGCTCACGTCGTCACGGTCGGACACCTTCGAGTTGGTGCCGTACAGGAGGAAGGGGCGGTCCCGCTGGTCGAGCGCGACCAGGACGAGGATCCATTCCTTCTTCAGGCCGGCTCCCTTGATGCTGATGCCGCCGTCGGATTCCACGTCCACGTCGAAGTAGGCGGATACCACGTCCTTGCGTCCCTCCATCGCGGCGAGCTGGAGCGTCCAGTAGCCCGGGTCCGTGTCGGACAGGACGATGTCGCCGTTGTGCGCCTTGTAGTCGGTGCTGTCGCCCGGCTCCGGATGCAGGACGGCGCCGTCCTCGGTGCTGTATCCGATCGGCTTCTTGTTGGACGGTGGCGTCCAGTTCACTCCGGTCGGGGCCTTGAACGTGCTGTCGTCCTTGGGGAACAGGAACAGCGCGTAGTTCTTGATCAGGCGCACGTTGCCGGCGGTATTGCCGTTGGACACGTACCCATAGTCGGTCGATCCGAGCCCGTCCTGCGCGCTGGTTTCGGATGCCGTCTGCTCGACGGCGGTGGTTTCTTCGTTGTTGTCAGACATTCCTGTCTGCACCTCGCTTCCGTTCTGCGTGTGGCGGCACGTCTTTGCTTGTCTTTTCTTGTGTTTTCACAGTTCAGGCGACGGATACCTCGAGCAGGAGCACGCCGTACGCGCACACCAGTCTCTTGTCCTCGTCGGTCATGCGTACCGGCCCGGATTCCAGTGACGCGTCGATGAGCGGCGCGACGGTTCCGAGCCTGATGATCTCCCTCGCGATTGCCGCCCACAGGCGGGCGGCCTTGTCCCAGTCGCCCGTATGGTCCTCTCTCATGCAGCGCACGCTCAGCCGCAGTCGCACGGCCTGGGAGATGGGAGTGCTCATGCCTTGCATGGAGTCGGCCAATGTGGCTTCGGTGAAGGGAGGTTCGAGGTCGCTTCGTTCGATCGTGTCGAACGTCACGTCCGGGAACAGTGTCCTCAGTTTGGGCAGGAGCAGCGGCTCCGTGCGCCGTGGGGTGGTGGGGATGCTCATACGCGCATCCTTCCGAGCGTGTCCTCCAATGTGCCGTGCGCCTTCTCCACGGGTGCGGGGCAGAGGATCGCCACGCCGCTACGGTTCTTGCCGTCATGGTCGCGGACCATGCAACGGTCATCCTCTACGGCGGCCTCGGCCGCGTCCCTCATGCGCGAGCGCAATGTCTCGTTTTTGAGGACCTGTTGGCTGAACGCCTTGCGGTTGAATACGAATCTGCATCGTTTGGTCATGCTTATCCTTCCCGTTCGCCCACGGTGATGACGTCGCCGATGTGGCGTCCGTGGAGGTTGTTCCACACTTGCGGTTTTCCTTTGACGGGCAGGAGGATGCCTCTGACTTTGATCAGGTCGGTGGCTTGGATGCCTGTCGGCTGGCTACCGCGGATGTGGATCGTGTATTCGATGGTCTGCGGGCTGGCGTTCTCCTCGACCTGGTCAATAGTGGAGGTTGGGGCTACCACCGCCTGGAACGTGCCGACGCGGGCGGGTTTGCCCTGGATGGGGTTGTCGTCCGTGTCGGTGGTGGACTGGCCGCGCCACACTTCGATGGTTTCCACTAGGACGTCTCCCCCGTTGCCATGTCGACGCTGAACGCGCGCTGAGCGTTGATGCCAAGGATGCGTTTCTCGTCGTCGCGCAGCCAGAGATCGCCGGTGGGCGCTCCGAAACTGTATTGTTCGCTGAAGCTGCCGGTGGTCTGGTTCATCTGCGTGATGCCGCCGGGAATGTCGTACGGGTCAGCCTGCATGATTCTGCGGACGATGTCGCAGGTGATCTTCGTCAGCAGGCGTGGCCGTTCTTTTTGGAGACGTTGCCAGTTCGGGGAGCGTTCCTTGATGTAGTCGGTCACGTCCGCGAGATGCGTGTCGGCCTTCTCACGTTCCTCGTCGGTGAGTTTGTGCCACCTCTGTTCGAGGTCGACGGAGGTGGCGAACACGTCTGGTTCGACAGTCATGTCGGACTCCGTCAGGCGGTGAGCAGGACGAAGCGGTTGATGTCGCGGATACGGAAGCCGACCTCGATTTCGATTCGCACGGCGAACATGTTGTGCTCCCACAGGTTGACCTGCTTGCCGTCGATGGTGATGGACGCCTGGTCGGAGATGCTGGTCTGCATTCCTTCGACGGAACCCCATGCGGCGGAGGAGAATTCGCCGCACACGCCGAGGATCTCTGCCTTGGCCGGTCCCGGTGTCTCGGATACGGCGGGCACGTGAACGCCCTTGCTGATGTAGGTGCGGTTGCCGAGCACGGTGCTCACGTCGGAGGCGGCGGTGCCGTTGAGGAACAGGGGGCGTCCGTTGTTGTCGGTCGCCTGCCGGAGCACACTGCGACCCTGGGTGCTCAACGCCCAACCGTCCACGGTTCCATCCGCTTCGGACACGAGGTCGTCGGCTTTGTTCAGGTTCTTCCACACGTCCTTGCCGATGCTGACGGTCTGCGCGCTCTTCAGGGTGTCGAAGTCCGCACCCGGAGCGTCGACGAGACCCATGATGGTCTTGTCAAACGTGCGGGCGATGGCTCCCGGACCCTTCGCGACCACTTGGTCGTAGAGAGCGCCGAAGTCTCGGCGGAACTGGTTGGAGAACGGCATGATGACCGCGATGGTGTACGGCAGCATGTCCTTCTTGCCGAAGGTGACGCCGCTCTTCGGCTTCTCCGCACCCTCATTGACCCATGCGGCCTCCGGGTCGCCGATGATGATCGGCACGCGAGCACCGTTGCCAGGCAGTTTCATCTCCGGCACGAGCTGCATGAACGCGCTCTTGTATTTTGCGGTCTGCAAGATCTCCGCCTGGGTTTCAGGGGTGAGGTCTAGACCGTTGCTTTTTCGGGTCATGGACGGATCTGTCATGGTTTGTCCTTTCAAATGAATGTTGTTTTGCTGGTTGGCTCACAGGAGCGTGTTGCTCATGGCGTTGACGAAGTCCTCGCGGCTGGAATGTTTAGCCTTGGCCTGTCCGGTGCGGGCGCTCTGGTCCGCAACCGTGCCGCGGGAACGCATGTCGGCGAACACCTTCATGAGTTTCTCGGCGTATTCGCCAATCTGCTTCTCGTCGTCGCCCGCGAGGACGCTCGGGTCGGTGATGCCGTGTTTGGCCGCGACGTTGGCGCGTATCGTGGAGAGCTCCTTCTCGTGTTCGGCCTGTTTGGCTTCGCTTTTGAGCTTCTCGTTCTCCTCGAGCGCCTTGGAGAGTTTCGATTCGAGGTCGGCAGTCTGTCCGGCCTTCTCCTTGAGCTCCTCGTAGTCGCTTTTCCTGCCGCGTTCCCTGCCGAGACGCTCGTTGATTATGCGGTCGACTTCCTCCTGGGTGAAGGTCCTCAGCTTCGCGTTGTTCACGTCCTTTGGGGCCGGAGAGTGTTGTTCCGGCTCCTGTTGGCCGTCCGCGCCGGTCTGGTTTTCTTCTGCCATGGTTGGTGGCTCCTTTGCTTGTTCTTGGTTTCCACGCCTGACGCCGGCGAGTTGACGGCCATTCTTGTTGGTTTCGCGCATGGCTGCGCCCCGCCCCATCGCTGGGGTGTGAAAGGTAAAAGAAAAGCCATCACGTTTCGACGTGATGGCTTTCTGGGATTCAGAGATTTCCCAGCGCTTTTCTTCGCGCGTATTCGGACCGCAGCTCGTCGGTCGACACATAGTCGCCGACGGACCAGCGCTTCTTTCCTTCGTTCCTGACCCATTCATATTCGTCCTGCGGCATGGAGATATCGCCATACTTGCGTTTGATTTCCGCAAGATGGCGCTCATCGGTGACTTCCTTCAAATCACCGGGCATAAACGTGAAACGGTCGGAACGATCCATAGGCTCAATCATAGCAGTCTCAGATAAACGATCGGTCTGCCGTCGGATGCTCCAAGCCCTTCGAAACGAAGAGCCCTTCCTCTCGGCAGAAGAATTTCGTATTCTCCCGGATGCTGAGTGATCGGCTCCACATACACGCCGGCGCTTCCCGGCGGTACCAGGATTCTTGTGGCGATGCGGTCTTCCCCATCAACGTCAATGCCTCCCTCCTTGATGCTGGTGGCCATGTAGCCGATGTGTTCGAAGGTGCGACCGGTATTCAAATCGAAAAGCGACTCCATGTCGTTGACGTGGAACGTCGACAACCGCATCTGCCTGTCGACCGTGAAACGTTCTCGGGTGATATGGTCGGATATCGCTTCGTCGATGCATTCGACCTGATGGATGACGTCTTTCGACGGGTTTCGTCCGCCGAACAGGTAGCCGTTGATACTTTTGTAGCTGTCTCCGGTCCAATCCATCAAAGCCGCGATCTTCTCGTCGTTGGAGAATCTATCTCCAGGCATCCTGACGCTATAATCCGACAATCTCGATAGTTCGGAAGCGCTGATTGGAATCGATTTGCCGCTCCATCGAATCGTCGGTTGGGCAGTCACACCATCATTGACCTCATCGTGATAGATGCGTCTCAATTGGGCTAGCGTGTCACGCCAGTCGCCGTCATCGCCGGCCGCAGCCTTGGCTGCCTGGTACATTTCACGATACTTGTCCGGATCGTATCCTTTGAGTTTGCTGCTGCCCCAGCTTGGCACAATGTCGCAGTCGCAGTCCGTATGGTATTGCATCTGCCGTCCGGCGGTGTCCTCGCTCAGGTAGGCGAAGCCACGCGAGGCGAGCATAAGGCAGAACGCGCATGTCTTAGCCCCTCGCGGCACACGCGCCCAGCGAGGCTTGGTGGGATCGTTGGCCACAGCCCTCTGCATGGTCAGCCGCCCGACGGTCTGAACCAGATTCTGCACGTATTCCAGCGCCTGCTCCTCGTCAGCGAACGTGGGCCACAGGTCGTCGATGGTTCTTCCGGCGTTGTTATGCACGACGCCGTTCTCATCTGGAATGACGTCCTTGTAGTGCAATCCCATGAAGTCAGTGTTGTTGAAACCGCCTTCCATCTGCCAGACCGCGCGGTCGGCGGTGATGGAAGGCGGCTCGTATTCCGGCATATCGATTCCGCCGTACTGCGCCCACAGGTCGCGTACGTGGCCGTAGTAGTCGGATGCGAGCCTGCTGGCGGCGTCGGCATACCGGTTGATCTCCGCTTTGATGAGCTCCTGGCTTTCACCGTCCCAGACGAGGCCCGAGACACTGTTGCCGGCCTCCTTCTGCAGGCGGCTCATGGTGTCCGTGTAATCCTCGTACAAATCATTGAGGTCGAGTTCAAGCCTTCTGCGTCGTTCCGGCGGCAGGTTCAGACTGTTCGGGCTCATTCATACCGCCTTCCCTCGCCGCCGTATCGGTCTGCTGCTCCGTCTGTTGGCGCATGCCTCGAATCTGATCGAGTACCTGACCGGCCTGGGCCTTGCGCTGGTCGGCCTTCAGCCGGACGATCTCGCTTCGGCTCAATCCGGCGCGTGTCATGCCGACCTCGCTGTTGGCGAACGAGTCGATGCTTCCAGCGAGCTTGCTGAATGCGTCGGCGCTCATGGAGCTCGACGGCGTGTTCGGGTTCTTCCAGTCGACCTGCAGTTTCATCAGCTCCTCGTCGGGCACGGATGGATCCTGCATCCGTGCCACAAGACGGGCTGCCTGCAGGATCGATTCACCGAAATCCCGGTCGCAATGGCGCGCCTCGATAATCAGGTCCTCACGTTGTGCCTCGGTCGCGTCGGCGGACGTCGGGTTCGCGTCGGACACGATGCCTAGCGAGCTGGCTGGAATGTTCATCGCACTGGCGAACATCGCCGCCCAACTTTTCAGCATCGTCAGATGCGGGTCCATACTCGACGCGGCCAGTTGCGTCACGGTCGGGGACTGCCCGTCGATGTCCTTGCTGATCATGTTGTAGCGACCCATATAAAGCTTTAACGCGTCGTCCGTGCCCAACGAGGCGAGTTCTTCGGAAGTGCCTGTCAGCAGGATTTTTGGGAACGCGTAGAATTCGGCATTCGCTTCGGCGCGCACGATAGTGCGGTTCGCGCCGTCGATGATGGCCATAGCGTCCCGGCTGATGCGGGAGCGTCCGAACGGTTTGACCTCGGTAGCCTTGTAGGCGAGGCGGAACACGCTGCACTCGTTGTCGATGGTGGGTTGCTCATCGTCCACGCGCCACCAGTAGCCGAGACGGCGCTGCACGCTGATGTTGCGGTCGGGCATGTAGAGCACGAGTCCGGTGGCCTCGTTGTTGTCGTCAACGTCGGTGATGGCCATGCACGCCCTGACCCGCCGGTTAGGGTAATCCCAGACGGCGGCCGAGCTTTCCGCGGTATGCGTGCGGATGAGCGGTCTTCCTTCGAAGTCCCGGACGACGCTGAGGAACGAACAGCCGTGAATGAGCGCAGTCTGGATGGCCTGCTGCAGAACGCTAGTGAATCCGATGCGGCTCATGAAGTCCTGCAGTTCGAACGGGTCGTCCACACCCGGCGAGACGAATCCCTCGAACACGCAAAGCTCAGCGAGCATATCCACAGCCTTGCGTGCCCACCCAAGCGGCGTGTAATGATCCTTGATGGACTTCGGCACAGTCAGTCCAAAATCAACCAGTGGCTCCTTGGCTTCGTAGTAGGCGGTGAGTGTTCGGTTGCGGCTCGCGTGGCGCGTCCATACCTCGGCGAGTTCGCGCAGCAGCGCGTTCTCCTCACCGGAGAGTCCGTCGATGTGCGTCGGCACGACGAGTTTCGGCACCGTTCCGGCTCCTCCCGTAGGTTTCCACCCGTCCGGCGCTGCCGTTGTCTGGATGTCGCTCATTTAGATTCCTCCGATGATCTGTCGTCTTCCGGGATGTCGGAGCGTCGTGAACGCCCCGTACAGGGCGAGCGTGGTGGACACGAGCGGCGTGATGTCGACATCACTGCCGAGTTTGTTCCAAGCGATCGCGCCGGACTGTCCCAATGGACGCGTGGTCGCACCCTTGACGGCCGCGGCCAGCTGCGGCTGGTATTCGTCCCGCGGGTGCTTGAGCGTTCCGGCTTTGAGCATGTCGAGGAACCGGCCGCATGCGCGGCCCATCTCCTGCATGTTCGTGACCGTGACCTTCACATGTGCTTTCTTCAGTTCCGGCAGCAGGCTCATGGCGGGCGACTGCGCGTCGATGACCACGCTGGCGGTCTTCGGCCAATGTTCGGCGAGCCAGTCCACGGCCCACATGGTTCCCGCCTGCCGCGCGTCCTTGATGTTCGCCATCTGGACGATGGCCGAACCGTCCACGTATCGTAGCGCCGCTCCGATGGTCAGCACGCTCCTGTCCGGAGGCATGTCGATGCCGAAGCTCACCGTGCCGCCCTCGGGCACGTCGTCGGTTTCGGCGGCCTTCCACAGGTCGGGGCTGATGGCGTACGCGGTGGCGGTCTCGTCCCAGATGCCGAGTGCCTCACGGCGGAACGAATCCTCGGCGAGGAGATTGCGCATGCGCAATATCGCCTGTTCGCTGGTGCGGCGAGGATAAGACGGGTTCGCTTTCGCCCACGCGGTCCGGTCGTCCAGATCGCAGTCGCGGTCTGCCCCGAGCTCCACGTAGAGCATGTCGTCCGAATTGCCCGCCAACGCGGTCGAACGTTTCTCCTCGAACGCCTCGCACTGGTCTCCCGGCTTCGGCGGGTTGCCCATGAACACGATCAACGGGTTCGGGCTCGTGTTCACGATCGGAATCAGATTGTCCAACGCCTTGATGGTGAGTATCTGAGCCTCGTCGAACACCTCGATGTCCGCCGAATGCAAGCCACGGCCGAAACCGTTCTCACGCGCGCCGAACATGATGCGGCTCCCATTGGCGAAACGGATCTCCTGCTGGCCGTTCGCTCGACGCACGTTCCGCACGTACCTGGACAGTTTCGGATTATGCGTCAGGTCGCACATGTCGGCGAACGTCTCGTCGGAGGTGCGCGTGTGGTGCGCGGTCCAGATGACCAGTGTTCCGGCACGTCCGGCGCACAGGATGAATATCGCCGTGCCGACCGTGAACGTCTTGCCGATCTGCCTGCAGCTGGACAGGACCGCTCCTCCGGATCCGCATGCGTACTTGCCGTCGGCGCGTTTAGCGAACAGGAGGTATAGGAAACCTTTCTGCCAGAGGTCGTAGTGGATTCCGGCCTTGACCGCCGCATTGTTGATCAGTTTGAAATCGCTTGACGTGACGTCTTCCGGCTTCACGAGCCGTTGGGCGATCTCAGACAATCGACGCTCCGACATCCTCCGCCACCTCCGTCACGTCATCGTTCACATCGAACAGGCTGCCGGAATCCTTGGCCATGCGCATCCGTTCGTCGAATTCGGCGAGCTTGCTGCTGATCGACGGCAACGCGTTGGCCGGCGTGGACGGGTCATGCAGAGCCTCGCGCAGTCTGCCGACGATTTCGCGGAGCGTGTCCTCGTGGGAGCCGTCCATCATCCGTTCGAAGTTCTGTTTGTCAAGTTCCGGTTCAGGCTTCCGTTTCGTTTTCGTCGGCTTGGATACGGGCCTATCCGCTTCCGTTTGCGTAGCCCGGTTCTTTTCCCGACGATAAGCGGCTTTCTGGCGGCAGGATTTGGAGCAGTAGCGTTGCGGCCGCCCGTGGCCGGACGGTTGGAATTCCTTGCCGCAGAGTTCGCACTTCATCGGCACTTCCCTCGCTTTCCGACCTTTCGTTGTTTCCCCTATTTCCGACGTTTGTATTACGGGAGGGATATCGGCACTGCACCCGAGGCTACCCCAAGGGGGTATGACCGGGTACCCTGCCCTGGTATCGGGTCAGATGCCGAACGTTTTGAACGGCATCAAGCTTGGTTTGATGGTCTGCTTGCCGGCCAGCAGCGCTCGTGCATGTTCGTCTGTCTTGTCGCTCTTCATCCTGTTGCAGATGCGGTGCGTGAGCCTGCAGTTAGTGAAGCTGTACGGATCGCCGCCCCGTGAGACCGGTATGAGTTCGTCTACTTCGGCGCTCATCGGATGTGGTGTCTTCAATGTCTTGTCGACTGGCTTGCCGCAGATGGCGCACACGTCGTATGCGGCCAGCACTCTTGCCCTGAGCTGTCTGCGCCGCCAGCCGTTGCTGACACGCTCGTTGCGCCGCTTGCTCATGTGGCCTCCCCACATGCATGAGCCCCGGGGTGCCGTGGATTTGCCGACGACTATCTTCGCCGTTGGCTTGCTGGAATGCCGGTATAGGGGCTCCCGTATATGGACACTCCCGTGTCTTGTAGGGGCTCCCCATCATCTGCGAATACCCCTCCCGGATTGTCAATACCCCTACCCCGGATTTGTTTCATGGGTGCCTTCGGCGGGATTCGAACCCGCGTCCACACGCGGCCACAAGGAAGAGAATCCAATAAAGACTCGCGGCCGGTACGATCTACCACTGATTCCTACGAAGGCATACCGGCAGGCGGATTTGAGCATCACGGAAGCACGGGATTGGCTTGCCTGCCACATTGAGGTATGCCCACTCTGACGGGAGTGGGCGGAGCGTGTCCGATATGCCGTTCGGACAGGACGGGATATAACCCAAGGAGTTAGGAGAATCCATCGGTGGATATGAAAAGGGTTCAAACCGTTTTCCGGTTTGAACCCTCTAATCCACTGACAATTGTGCGTTGCACTTTCGATTTTGTCAAATCGAGTCGCGTCGCACGACCTGTCCATGCACGTCGGAAAGCCTGTACAACGGCTGCCCCTTCACGTTTTCACCAACCGGTTGGAGCCTGCCGCGCTTACGCCATGAGCGAATCGTGTTCGTGTTGCACTGGAACCCGCATTCGCGCAGCAGTTCCGCACACTCCCCCGCCGTGAACGCCCTGCCCGATTCGATGCACTCCCGCAGGAACCCCAATCGCACGTCGACCACACGATAAGTGTTGCCGCACACGGGACATGCAACGCTTACCGCGCCGACCGCCGCTGTCAATTCGACTCCGCACAGCGGGTTCGGGCATCTTCCGATGCCATGTTTCGCAGGCGGCACGTCGATGATGTCCAGCGTCTTTCGAACCATCGACTCCCACGCATGGTAGAAGTCGGCGATGTCAGGCATGCGGCGCAGTCGAGGACTGCCGGCGCAGACACGCAGCATGTCCACCAGCGGCGGATGCACGCCATAGGTCGCCCAAGGCATGGCGGGCGGAGCGTACAACCGGCGCCAGAGTGCGATCGCGGCATCCTCGATGTCCTGCATGTGGTCGAGCACCGGCAATCGGATTGGCGTCGGCGCGGCTGGAAGGTTGACGCGTCCAGGCTGGCGGCCTCCGTAGTGCGCGGTCGAGTCCAGGAACTCATGCAGCGAATCCAACCATGATGGATATTCCCGCAGCCAGCCGCGCATCAGCCCATCGCATCTCGCGCACATGGTGTCGCCGACAGCGCATTCTCCGCCGCAGACGAGGCACACACCGGCGAGCGCTGGTGTTGTTTGGCTGGTGTTTGTTGTGGTGTTGGTGGTGGTTGGTTGGGATTCGTTGGTCGGTTCGTACATTTGTTCGATTCCCTCCGGCGTGATAGTCTGGTTTGTGGTAATGCCAGAGCCCGGCCGGAAGGTCGGGTTCTTTGTTTATTCGGTGGCGGAGTCCTGTTCTTCAAGGTCGACGTGTTCGATCTTGGCTCTGCAGCGGAGCAGATTGGCGTATGCGTCCATGACGTCGAGCTGCCTGCTCAACAGGCTAATCGGACAGACGAGCTCGAAGTCAAGCGTGCCATCCGCATACCGCTGCAGCATGCCCCTGAGCCTGCCGGCACGAGCGGTCAACTCACGGTATTCGACGCGCATCCGCTCCTCATAATCGGATCCGTCGGCGCTCGCGGGTTGCGCTTGGTCGGCGGTGGCGAGCACTTCGATGGCTTGGCGCAGGTATCCGTCGCGGATCCATTCGGGTGCGGTCTGCCATTCCTCGTGGATGATTTCGGTGGAGTCCTTGCGGAGGGCCCATTTGAGTCCGAACAGGCGTTCGGCGACGGCTTCGGTGCGCGCGTCGATTGGCGGCAGTGGCGGTTCGAGTGTTTCCTCGCTCATTGTTCCGGTTCCTTTCCGTGGGATGATTTATGGCCGGTCTTCCAGATGCTGTGCCAGAACAGCCAGATCATCCAGGCTGGCACTTCGGCCCAGATGGTCAGGTACGGCGAGACGGCGTAGATCTTCCACCACCTGCCGCAGATGACGCAATGCTCTATCCTGCGCAGGCTGACCTCGTGTTGCGCCGGACCGATGCCATTGCTCGCGCAAATGAATATCCCGACCGCGCTCCGGCACGCATGCGGCGAGCGCCGTTTGTTACGACTGATGCTGTTCATCATTCCGCCTCCTTCTCAAGGATGTAGACGATTGTCGGCGGGAATGATGGCTCATAGCATATGTTCGGCTCCACCTCGTACTCGCCTTTGCCGCCGAGTCCCGGCAACACGTCGGTGCGCATCACGCTCCATCCGTCGGAAAGCAGACCGGCGAGCGCTTCCATATTCTGCAGCTTCAGCGTGTACGCGCTTCCGCTTACCGCGTACATAACCGGCACTACCTTAAATTTCCTACTCACCGCTCCGTCTCCTTCTGCTCGTCCAACCACTTCTCAAAAAGCCGGTAAATGTCCAGCGAGATAGTTCTCACCGGCTCGAACTTCAGCCGCCACATGCAGTCGGCGCACACCTCGGTGAATGTCTTCGCCTGGCCGCCGTAGATGAGGCCTATGGAATAGACGGGACTTGAACACCACCGGCCGCACAAATCGCAGGTGTGCATATCCTGCGTGATCAACTCGTCACGCTGCGGCAGGAACGGATTCCCCGCATCCCTTTCCTCCACGGCATCGGCGAGCGCCTTGCTGATCTCATCCTTGGCGGCGAGATAGGCGTGGTATCGAATCGACGAGCTTTCCTCGAGGGGCTTATTGCCATAACGCTGTCCGGCGCGCACGGCCTCGAGTTCCTGGTCGATGAGTTTGTTGAGCACGCCGATGGCGATGTCTGCTTCACTGTCTTTCATTGCTGCCTCTTTTTCTTGTCGTGTTCCGCTGACCATCTGAGCAGGGCGTTGACGGCGATTTCGCACGCCTGCCGTTCCTCGTCGTCCTCTGGTGCGATACATACGGCGCCGCATTGCGACCAGATTTTCACTGTGGCTCCTTGTCCGCGCCGCTCACATGGCTCCAGTCGCATGACAGGCCGCTCTTCTGGTAGCCCGAGTAGACGACGCAGTCAACTTTCCTCGTGTCGGTCAGGGTGACGACGCATTCCGTGAATACGTCGGCCCCGGCGGAGCACTGCGAGTCGACGGACCGGACCGCATGCGCTGGCATGGAAGGCTCCGACGCGCTTCCGCATCCTGCGAGCGCGGTGCAGAGGGTGAGGGTGATGGCGGTGAGTGTGGCGCAGATGGTGTTTCTCATTGTTCGTTCCTTTGATGGTGGCTGGCGTGGTGGTTCCAGAGGCGGAGGGCTTTTTTGAGGTTTTTGCCGTCGACGTGGAGGATGCATTTGTGCCGGCAGTTGGGGCAGATGCAGCCGTAGATGGTGTTGACCGGTTTGCGGGTTCGGAGGTTGTAGATGGTGCCGAGGGTCAGGATGAGCGGCCGGGACTTGCGGCATGCCGGGCAGGGTGCAGGTCTGCGCCATTTGCGTGGGTTGGTGGCGATTCTGACGGTGTCTGTGTGGTGCATTTCATTCCTTTCCGTAGATGGCGAGGCTTCTGATGCCGTCGCTCATGCTGTTGGAACATGTGTTCGGATCGTGGGCGATGATGTCGTTTCCGATGCCTTTGAAGCGGAGGCTGGCGGTGCCGTCCGGATGTCGGATGAGTTCGAGTCGTCCGTCGATGATGACGTCCTGGTCGGTTTGGGCGATGCAGCGGCGGCCGATCAGGATGGCCGGGTCGGCCGGACCGCCATTTATGCAGCGGGACGTTGACGCTCACCGCGGCTCCTCGCCTTCGTTTTCGCCCCTGGCGTCCTTTCCGGCCGCCTCGTAGCCTTCGTCGTACACGTCGTCGAGCAGCGTCTGGAACTCGGGAGAGGCGAAGAACGTTCTGATGGCGTCCTTGGCCACGCGCCTCCATGGCTCTTTGCCTTCCATGGGCATCTCGTTCCATGGGCGTGGATGGCGGGCCCCGTTGCTATACCAGCGCAGGTAGATGGCCTCGGCCACCTTGTTCTGCGTCTCCAGACCGATCGGAATGGTCTCCTGGTCTGCCATGATGGCTCCTTTCAGTATGTTTCCGGCGGTTCCGGCGCGGTGCGGTCCGCAATGATGTAGGCGGCGAGCGCGACGCATAGGGTGAGGATGATGAGCATGGCATGCAGGGCGAGCCATTGGATGGGGATCCAGTGGTGGAGGCCGATGCCGATGATCGGCCGGATGATGGCGTGCGGCACGAGCAGCAGCGCGGCGATGGCGAACAGCGTGGCGAACCAGTCGCCAACGCGGTTGGAGATGCGGTTGATGGTCTGTTTCATTCCGAGGTTCCTTTCATTGTTAATACGGTTCATGGCCTGTTGGCCATCCAGCCAATCAGGATGGCGGCGAAGAGGAGGATCACTGCTGCGATGTCCATCACCTTGCTGCTTCCGTGGCGACGTATCGGACCGGATGATCGGAGAGGTGGCGGATGATGCGCGCGTATTGACGGATGTCACGGTCGAGGCATGTGCCGGTGCGGTGTGCGCTGGCAATAGGCGTCTCCCCTTCCGGTTTCACATCCCAGCCGGCGACTTCGAGACTGTCGCGGAGGGTGGCCATGTCGATGCGGTGGTAGTGCAGCGGGAGGTTCGGGCAGAGTCGGCCGATGAAGTCGAGGTCGAACTGCGGGTTGCTGCCTGCCGGATGGAGGGTGAACGATTGCGCGAGGCTGTCGACGTATTCCTCGAGCGCGTTCGCCGTCGCCTCTTCCGTATATCCGCCGTCGAGAGCGTCTTCGAGCAGTCCGTTGGCGCAGTGCATGCGCCACGCCTTGAGGTTCCCGTCCGTAACGGATGCCTTGCGGCCTTTCAGTCCGATGACGCGGCGGAAACCTCCGACGCACCGCACGCCTCTCATGTCGGTGCAACGCATTTCCACCTCGAGGATCCTGTCATGGTCCGGGTCGAGCCCCGTGGTCTCCACGTCCATCCATAGCAGCATGTCCTCTTTGGCTTTTTCCTCGCTCATCATTGGTTTCCTTTCGTTTGGAGGAGAATGATTTCGGTCTGTGTGAGCGGTGTCGCGGTACCGTCCATGTTCAGCAGCATCCACCGGCCCTCCCAGTCGAACACCGGCACATCACGCGGATCCGCGCCGAACGGCACGATCATCCCGAGGCGTTCGGCCTCGGCCACATGCTGGTGGACCCACCCATGGCAGCCCGTGGTCCCACTGCCGCACAGTTCGACGATGTTGGCCGGACTGTGCCTCACATCCGGATTCGCCGCCCGCCGCAGTTGACGGTGATGGCCACTGCGTCCAGGCCAGCGTGACGGGTCATGGATGTTCGTCCCGCAACGCAGGCAATGCCATCCCTGCCGCTCCAAAGCGGCACGCTTGGCATCGTCGAACTCACTCACAACGCACCCCCTCCTGCATCAGACCGTCGACCAGCACCAAACAAGAAGTGCAATTGGCCCTCAATCCGGCCGCCATCGCCACGATGCCGTCATCCGCCTTGCCACCGGCGAGCGCTCGCAGTTCGATTGTGCTGGCGGTCTGGGCGGTGTCGGTGAGGAGTTGGGTGAGTCTTTCGAGTTGTTTCATGGTCATTGGTCGTTCTCCTCGTCTTGGTCGGCTTCGGTGATGGCGGCGATGAGCTGGTCGAGGTGGCTGGTTTCGTCTTCTGCGGGCTGGTATCCGATGTCTTGGAGGATCTGGTAGTAGCCGGGGATGCGACGGCTGATGTCGCTCGTGCTGGTCCAGTCTTCGGGGTCGATGAACCATTCGATGCGAGCGGCGAGGATGGTCACGGCTTCCAGCGGCCAGTCGGCGGTCTGCAGGCTGATGCGCGCGGCCGTGGGGGCGTCCTCGGCGGCGATGCCGCTGATCTTCTCGTATTCCTCGCGGCTGCCGCTGTGTTCGTTCCAGCTGGTGAGGGCGTCGGTGAAGCCGTCTGGGAAGGGGTCGATGATCTGCAGGAGTCCAAGCCGGGCCGTAGTTTCGATGAGCTGGGCGCGTTTGATGCCGTGGAGGTTGGCGTGGAGCCATGCCATGCGCTTGTCTGCGGATGCGGCGGCGTATTCCTCGAGCGCGTGCCTGCGGGCGTCGCGTTCGGCTTGTTCGGCGGCTCGTCGGGCTTCCTTTTCGGCGTCGGCGGTTTTGTCGCGGCGGGTCCAGAGGTAGACCTGCTCCATGTGGATGGATACGGCTGCGGGGTTCTGTTCGCGGATCTTCTCGATGGTTTCTTCGGGGGTGCCGGTGGATGGGAACATGCAGCCGGCGTATCGCCATTCCGGGTCGCTGTAGGGCTTTTCGGGGTCGGGGATGAGGTTGATGCCGTTGTCGGGCTCCCCGAGGAGCGCGGCGACCGATTCGATCCATTGCCGGTCGTTCTCATCGCGTTCGATGCGGCTGAGGGTGTAGTCGAAGTTCGAGGTGCCGGCCGCCTGCGCGAGCTTCTTCTGCAGATCCGGACGGCCGTCGTATCGCGCTATGGCCACGAGCTGGCCGATGGTGAGCTGGCTGAAATCGTCGCGGGTCGCTCTGACCTCGTTGTCGATGCTGGCGGCCTTGGCGCGGTCACGCACGTAGTCGCTGCTTCGGCCGAGCTGGTGGGCGACGCGGGCGGTGGTGGCTCCGAGGTCGAGCATGCCCTGGATGGCGTCGGACTCCTCCAATACGGTGAGCTGTTCGCGCTGGCAGTTTTCGGTGACCATGGCTTCGAGCTGCTGCAGTGGATCGAGGTCGAGCACGAAGCATGGGACGGCGCCGGTGCCGGCCTGTTTGCATGCGGCGAGCCTGCGGTGGCCGGCGATGACCCTGAAGCGCTCGCCGTTGGGCACGACGTTGAGGGGCGAGAGGAGGCCGTTGGCCTTGATGCTGTTCGCGAGGTCGGTCACGTCGCCGATGTTTTTGCGTGGATTGTCGGGGTGGGGGTCGATCAGGCTCGTGTTGATGAGCTTGATCTGGTTGGTTTGGTGGTAGTTGCTCATTGCTTCTCCTTGCTGGTTTCTTGGTTGTTGAGTTCGTCTGCGCACGCCTGGCATGCCTGCCACCATTCGCTTGGATTGCCTTCCCTGAGGCTGCCGTTGTGGTCGTATTCGTCCTCATGCGGATCCATGAGCCGGTGGACGTGTTCGCAGTTCCAGGTGTGCTTGTGACGTGGTGTTGGCGTGACTGGTTCGGGCGCCCATGTCTCCCACTGGTCGCGGAGCCATGTGTTGAGCCGTGGGATGTGGCCGCTGCGGATTTGGCCGTCGTTGACGGCGTGCTTGTAGCGGCGGAGCGCGGTTTGGAGGCGTGTGAGTTCGACGGGGTTTCCGGCGATGGCCGCGTACAGGGCTCTGGCTTCGGCTTCGGTCTTGCGGCCTTTCGCGCCGATGGATCCGGGATAGGCTTCGGCGAAATGGTCGAAGCCGGATTCCGGCGTGGCGGGTTGCTTCGGTTTGCCGGCGGGAGGGGTCGGAGAGGGTATATCGGTATCGGTATCGGTTTTATGCCATGTTTTTGCTTGGCTGTCCTCTAGCAAGTTGCTAGACGTTTCGCTACCTGTCTCGCTACTGTTTTGCTCTCCGTTCGCTTGGCTGTTTGCTAGCAAGTTGCTAGACGGTTGCTTGGCCTTTTGGTTGGCGGCCTTACGCCGTCCGCCCTTGCTTCCGGCTTTGCGCCGGGCCTCGCGCTGTTCCTCGGTGAGCGTCTTGGGTTCCTTGCAGATGCCTTCGGCGTAGACGGGCCTCCAGCCGCCGCCGTGCTCCTCCATGAGCCCCATGTCGATGAGCTGCTGCAGCTGTTTCATGGTGCCGCCGGCGTCCTTGAGGTCGAGCTTGTCGAAGTGGCCGGGGTATGCCGCCGGATCCTTGGCCTGCATCGAGACGCCTTTGGAGTGGATGACGCACAGCTTGACCCACAGCCCCACGGTGGCGAGAGGCAGGCGGCGGATGCGCCTGTCGTCGGCCATCTGGTCGTCGATGATGAACCACATCTCTTCTTCTCCTTCCTGTGGTTCAGTCGATCTCGCCGGTGTCCGGATCGACGGTCGCCTCCACGTCGCCATCGTCCATGTCGAGACTGCGGCGCAGGTCGTCGATGAGGATCATCTGCCGTGACGTGGCCGGCTTCGCGCACATGTTCTCCATGGCCAAGCCGGCGTCGAGGATGCGCTGCGCGAGGTCCGCGCAGTCGTACACGGCTTCGGTGATGGCGTGGATGCCGCCCCACTTGTCGATATGCTCCTGCTTGTTTTTGGTGTCCATGACGTTGCGGCATGCCTTGAGCACGACGGCCGCGGCCTTGGTGACCTGCTGCGTCTTGCCGATGAGGTCGATGAGCGTGTCTGGCGTGGCTTCCTGCGGGATGAGCGCCTGTTGTTCGCTGGCTTTCATTGCTTCCTCCTTTAGAATTCCGGTTCCGGATCCGGTTTGCCGAAGTCCCCAAATGATGACTGGTCGTTTGTCGGCGCGCCCCACGGATCATCGGCCGGCGGCGCGGCGGGTTGCTGTGTCTGCGCCGACTGTTGCGGCCGTTGGCTCCAGCCTCCGGCGCCGGTGTTGACGGTCGTCGGCTGTGGAGAGGCTGGGTTGCCGTAGACGGGGCCGCCCTGGCGGCTGATGCGGTGGACCTCCGCCGCCGCGTACCGCAGCGATGGGCCGATCTCGTCGACCTGCAGTTCCACGACGGTCCTGTTGGTGCCGTCCTGCGCCTGGTAGGAGCGTTGCTGGAGGCGCCCCTGCGCGATGACGCGCATGCCCTTGGACAGCGAGGTCGCGCAGTGCGTGGCCATGTTACGCCATGCGGAGCAGCGCAGGAACAACGCCTGTCCGTCCTCGTACTGGTTTGTGTTGCGGTTGTACGTGCGCGGCGTGCTGGCGATCGTGAAGCCGCAGACCTGTGCGCCCTGCGACGTGGTGCGCAGTTCGGGGTCGGCGGTGAGGTTGCCGATAATGGTGATGACGGTCTCTCCGGCCATGTCACTCTCCTCTCACGTATCCGGCCGGTTCCGGGCCGAGCTGGCTGGGATCCTTGACCTTCCACGAGCATTTCGCGCGCAGGCATCCGGCCTCGCGGTCGATGACGACCTCGCCGAAGCGCGCCGGCGCGACCATGGTGAGGTTCCAGCCACGGTCGCGGTTGAGCGCGCTGATGGTCTCGTACAGTTCGCCGATCAGCTCGGCGGACGTCATGCCGACGCTGGCGGGCGTGAGCGGCCATTCGAACCACTTCTCGCCTTCCGGCCTGCTTGGTGTTTTACTTGGCAACGTTTGCCTCCTTTGGATTGATGTCGTGCCGGGACGCGGATTCGAACCGCGCATCCATCCGCCGACGTGACCTCAACACGCCGATCCATGGCGCCCGCATCCTGTCGCGGGTCCCAGCGAAGGCCGGACGGGAGGAGAAGAGAGAAGATGACCCGTCCGGCTGGTTTTAACGTCTTTTCCTTGACGCGCGGGCGGTTCCGGCATGGCCGCGCATGACGAACCACGTCCATGCCGCAATGTGTGCGGAACCGTCCAAGTCCTTCACTGCCGTTGCTCGTCCAGCCAGCGTGCGAAGCGGGGGTCGGAGCACAGGCGACGCATGATGACGGCCGTCGGGATGAGCACCGCGAACGGCGCGGCGATGAGATGTTCGATCGGGTGCGTGCACGCCGGCGTGCAGTACAGCACCCACATGGCCAGCAACCACACCGCGAACAGCAGCTGGTGCAAGATGATGCGGGCAAGAGCCTTCATCGTTTTGCCTCCGCTTTAGAATCAGTGGAATGGACATCAATGCGATCACCGGCGTCGTTGGCGCCATCACGGGATTGGTTGGCGGTGTCTCCGGATGTGTCGCCTTGTTCCAGGCGCGCCATGGCAACAAGCTCTCGGAGCAGGCGAACGGCTCGGCTGAGGAAGCCAACCGGATCGCCGTCGAATCGAAGCGTGCCGCCGAGCAGGCCAACTGCCTTGCAGGAAAGGCGAACGAGATAGCTGCAGACGCGAACTCGATCAGCCAGCGGGCGTTGTCCGTCACCGCCGACCAGACGGTCCACAAGTGGCGGATCGAATACGATGGAGAAACCTCGACCGTATTCCTTGTCAACGATTGCCCCGACATGGCACGAGACGTGTCCGTGTTCGTCCGTTTCAAAGACCAGACCGTTGCGCAACGGCACGTCGACGAGGTTGCGCCGTTCGGAGAGGTCGCGCTCGAAAGCGAGTTCTTCTCCAAGCAGATATTCGAAGACCAGGCCGGTATCGACCGCCTGAACGCCCAACCAGGCTTCACCTACTTCGGACGTGGATCCTGTCGTGTGACGGTCCACGTCACTTACACTACGGAGCACGGCGCCAGTCGCAACGACGAAGTCGAGCAGCGCCTGACCAACAGCCAGAGGCATTGATTCCATCACAGCTCCTTGTTGATGGTGTCGATGACGATGTCCACGAGGTCGGTCACGTCGAGGTCGATACATCCGACGATGTGACCGAGTGAACGCCTTGCTTCGATTTCGTCCCATACGTCGCCATAGGCCGGACGGATGGTGTCGCCCTTGTCCTCGAATTCCCTGAATATCGCTTCGACGCAGGCTTTGCGGATGTCGTTCATTTGTCCTCCTTTTCTTCACATGGGTCAGGCCACGGGGTATCGGTACGCCAGTCGTTGTCGGTCATCACGCACCCACCTCTTCCTCGTATTCGGCCGTGCACTGGTACAGGTGTTGCGCGAAATAGGCGATCATCTGCTCCTTCGGATACATGACGATTCGTCCCACCTTCACGAACTTCGGGCCGATGCCCGCGCTACGCCAGTACGCCAGGGTGCCTTCCTTGATGCCGCAGTTGTCCGCGATGTCCTTCGTCGTGTTCATCGGCTTCAACGCCGCCGCCAATGCGGCGAACACCTCTTTGTCATCCATCACGCGCCTCCTTTGCGTGTGTGATGCCGGGCGGCGTTAGGAGAACCGCCCGGCCCTCTCCTAAAATCGGTGTCATCCCGCATTTGCGACGTGCGGGCCGAACAGTTAGGAGAAGAATCGATGAATGGGTTATGGGTGACCATCGCTGGATGGGCGGTGACTATCGGCGTATCCGTCGCCGGTTGGGTCATCACCGGGAGAAGGGCCGCGAATAGTGGGAAGACCGATACGGAAAGGTTCGAAAGACGTCTCTCGCTGTTCTCGGAGCAACTGGACGCCATGCGGGACTCTTCGGATTCGCTGCATAGGCAGGTCAATCTATTGGAACGCAAGGTGTCCGTTCCGGACTGGGTCATCGAGCATCCAAGTCCGAGCCCGAACAACGTCATGTTCGTGATCAGGAACCGCAACACGTTCGACGCGTATGACGTGCGCTTGGAGACCGATGGGTGCGAACCGGTTGTGTTGGGCGACATGGCAAAGGGGTCGTCGCGCAAGTTCGAGTTCGTCGCCGCCGTTCTTGGGCGAGCGGATAATGTCATCATCAGTTGGCTCGATTCCCCGCAGGCGACGGAACGTATGGGCCTGCCGATGGCGATGCCGGAAAGACGATAGCCAGGAAGTGGCGCAGTGCGTCGCCTTCGAGCTCGATCATTTCAGCCAAGGTCACGTATGCCTTGCCGTCCCATATGTCCACATGGATCGGATGCTCCGTGGGGTCGAAGAGCGTTCTCCCGCTCACGCCCAGAGCGTCCTCGAGTTCTTTGGGCGCGCAGTCGATGTCGGTGATATCGAACGACGTGTTCATTTCAGTTCTCCTCCTTGCTGTTGGCATTGTTGGCTGTCGCGTTTTCCAGCGCATCGGCGAGCGCCTGATTCTGTTCTTCGATCGCTTCCGTCGGCGAGCGCTTCGGCGTCTTTGATGATGTCGGAGAGCTTGCGTCCGGTGACTTGGCTGATGCGGGCAAGCTCGTCGAAGTTGAACGTCCCGCCATTGAGTTTGCGGTTGAGACTGTTGCGTGGAATGCCTGCCTTTATTCCGACCTCATCCTGCGTGAGCCCAGCGTGTTTTATGGTGCTCTTGAGGACATCACCAATTTGTCGAGATGTCACATTTTCAATTTGCTTCAAACCAAACCTCCAAAGTTTTATTTAAGACTTATTTGTTTCATATGAGACATGATAAATAAATATTTGCCCTATGCAAAACTCGGCGTGTCTCATATGAGACAAAAAACGGGGAAAATGACGTAATCTAAACACATGGCAACAGGAAAGAAAATCCCGACTATCGAATCAAAGGCGCTGTCGATAGCGATCAAACGGGCAATGGCGACAAGAGAACTGAAAGTAAAGTCGCTCGCTGAGAAATCAGGCGTCCCCTACGGGACGTTACGGAGGATCCTCGAACTGAACACCGTTGCCGATTATGAGCAATTGCAACGCATTTCGACGGCGTTGCGAACACCTCTGGCGCAGATCATCGCCGATGCGGATGAACTCAGCAAAGACCCAGAAGTTGTAAGCGATTTTGAGACATCTCACGAAGATATCGACATCGATAAGTGGGCCGACCGCATCAAAAGCGAAGATTCCATTAAAACCAGATAGGAAGGGAGAACAATGGAATTTGAAGAGAGCCTTAACCAGGTCGCAGCAAAGGTACGCGACCTCAAAGAGGGCATCGAAACAGAGGAAGCCACGAAGAACGCGTTCATCATGCCGTTCATCGGTCAAGTGCTCGGTTATGACGTGTTCAACCCAACCGAAGTCGTGCCGGAATTCACCGCCGACGTTGGGGTCAAAAAAGGCGAAAAGGTTGATTACGCGCTCGTGCATGACGGTCAAGTGCAGATTCTTATCGAATGCAAGAAGATTGGCGTACCGCTCAGCTTGGAGAACGCAAGCCAGCTGTACCGGTATTTCGCGGTGACGAACGCGCGCATCGGTGTTCTGACCAACGGCCAGGTATGGAATTTCTACATGGACATTGATGAGCCGAACCGCATGGACTCGAAGCCGTTCCTGGTGCTGGATCTATTGGATATCGATCCGACGATAATCCCGGCGTTGCAGAAGCTGACCAAGCCGGCGTTCGACCTTGATTCCATCGCCAGCAGTGCCGAAGAGCTCAAATACGTAGGTGCACTCAAGAGGGCCGTCGGCGACGAGTTCAAAGAGCCGTCGGACGAGTTCGTAAAGCTGCTCGCCTCGCACGTGTACGAAGGCGCGTTCTATGCGTCGGTCATGGAGAAGTTCAGGCCATTGGTGGCGAAGGCGCTGAAGCAGTATCTGTCAGATCAGGTCAACGATCGACTCAAGACGGCACTCGGCGCGGATGATATCAAGATCGACACAATCGAGCCAGACGCAAACGAGGAAACAAACGACGGAGACGAATCCGACGGCAACGACGACGATGGAATCGTCACCACCGAGGAGGAAATCGCCGGTTACCGAATCATCAAAGCCATCGCATGCAGCGATGTGGATCCGGAACGTGTAACGATGAGAGATGCAAAGAAATACTGCGCAATATTCCTCGACGATAACAACCGTAAGCCAATTGTTCGTCTTTATTTCAACACTAAGCAGAAATATCTCGGTGTTTTCGACGAAAACAAAAACTGCGAGCGCATGCCTATCGATACGCTTAACGGTATCTATGCCTACTCTGAGCAGATTCGCGAAGAGGTGCGCCGCCTTCTATAACAGCATTATTTGAAAATAGTTCGAGTCCCGATGTACAGCTCAATGATTGTCGGGACTCTACTTAAAAGCCGCCTGTGTCTACGAATACCGCGAGCGCCGTGGTGAAGAACATGTGGGAAGAAGCGCCATGAAAGTGACCATTGATGATCTGTGGCTCAAGAATGACGATGATGGCAATCCGCCGAGTCGCGCGGCCAAACGCTCTTTGGCTAACTCACGCGATCCGATGAAGGCCAATGTGCCTGAGAAGTGGCGTAAAAGCCGTTATGGAGTCGGGATGCGCTGGCGTTGTCATTGGACCATCGTCAAGGACGGTAGACGTGTGCAGAGGGTGAAGCAGTTCGCCAGGCTCGCCGAAGCGCAGGAATATGCCGCGGCCATGGAGGACGACATCAGGCGGGGACGCTACCGCGATCCTCGTCAGGAGCTTCGTGTCCTGGATGATGTGGCCGGCGAATGGCTCGCGTCGAAGGTTGATCTGAAACCCGGCACCGCAGGCCGGTATGCGAGGGAGCTGCGCCTGTACATCCTGCCCAAATGGGGTGGCATGACGTTGCGGGAGCTGCGCCCTGACATGCTGCAGGAGTGGGTCGGCCAGCTCATGGACGGTGGTTATCCGGCCGCGTTGCCGGACGGGCGTGATTCGAAGCCGCTGAGCGCGAGAAGCATCCGCAATATCATGAAAGTCGTCCTCAAGGGCATCTTTGACTACGCCGTCTCGAACGGGTGGATCGGTGAGAATCCTGTGGACAGGGTCACCGTGCCGAAGATCGTCTCCGACGATGACATGGTGTTCCTCTCGGTCCGCGAGGTCGAGTTGCTCGCGGACGAGGCGGAGAAGATCGGGAAGCCGGTGGACGGTCTGCTGGTCAGATGGCAGGCCTATACGGGATGCCGCATAGGCGAATCGCTTGCCCTCAAGGTCGGTGACGTGGACGTGGACAGGCGGCGCGCCAGGATAGGCCGCACATGGACTGACGACGGGCACGGCGGCAGCATGCTCGGCACACCGAAGAACGGAAAGGCCCGCAACATCGCGATACCACGGTTCCTTATGCCGCAGATCAAGGCGCAGATGGATGGCATGGGTGATGACGATTGGCTGTTCCGTGCCACCCGTGGCGGGAACGTCTGGACGAACACGTGGCGGACAAGGATATGGAACAAGGCCGTCAAAGCGGCCGGCATGGAGGACGCGGGCGTGACCATACACAGTCTGCGCCACACATACGCGAGCTTCGCGATCGCCCAGGGCGCGGACGTGAAGACCCTGCAGATGCAGCTCGGCCACTCCTCTCCCAGCATCACATTGAACACATACACGGCGCTCTGGCCGGAACGATTGGACGACGTGGCCGACGCGATCGGAGCCCTCCGCGAGCGCGAACTCGTGTGAATCGGGCATGGAGGTACCGCGGCGTTTGTATGCATTTGTATGCGGATTGTTTTCGACGGAAAAAATAAGCCCTTGAAAACCTAATGTTTCCAAGGGCTCCGGTCGGGCTGACAGGATTTGAACCTGCGACATTCTGCTCCCAAAGCAGACGCGCTACCAAACTGCGCTACAGCCCGTTCACGTTCACACCCCGCGAATCCGCCTCACGGAATCGCATCAAGTGAACACGAGTTTTTATTATAGCGTATGGTTGGACAACGACAGGCTTACAATAGCGTTTCGGAAAGGAGAACGGCATGGGACGTCACCAGCAGGCCGAATCGTCAGGCATCATCTCCTTTGTGACATGCGCCATTATCGCCTGGTTCGCCATGAACGCATACATGCAGTTCGCCCCGGCCATCTGGCGTGTCACGCAGCGTCTGTTCACCGTCTGCTCGGGAATCGTGGCAGGATGCGGAGTCGTTTCATTCAGTTTGGGTTACGCACGAAAATCACGTTCGCTGACACTCAAGCATGGCTGGGTCATTCCGGTTCGCCGTGTTTTCGAGATCCTTGCGCTTTCCGTGGTGTACGCGTCGACCATTTTCGTCACATCGTTCATGATGTTGTCCATCATCAACAACATGATGGGCATCCGCACGCTGAAAGGCTATCTGCCAATCCTATGCGCGGCCATCGCAGGCGTTGTAGGCTATATCACTTTCGTGCAGGCGGAACTTATGAATGCCAAAACGATCGCTTCCCTACTGCCGTTTTTCGTGGTGTCCGGCGTAAGCATCGCAGGATTGACGTCCGACGATCCGTACTGGTACAACAATAATTTCTCTCAATTGGGCGACCGTACGACGTTCGCCGCGCGTATGTTCAATTCGACGCTGACGCTCGCGGGCATCTGCATTGTGATCATCAGCTATTTCGCCGTTTCCGAGCTCATCACCACGTATCGTCTGCAATTGCAGTATCTGGATTCCAATGCCATCAATGAGACGCCGAAGCATTTTCGTACGAGGATTCTGCTGCTGTCAATCATGTTGACGTTGGCCGGCATCGCTTTCGTAGGTATCGGCATGTTCCGTTACACGCCGCATCCGATTTTGCACAACGTGTTCGCCCGCGGCCTGCCATGTTTGATGAGCGTGCTGATGATTGCCCTGCCTTGGCTTGCCCCGCAACTCTCAAAGGTCGTATACGTGGTTTCCGATCTTGCGATTGCGATTGGGGCTTATGCCGGATTCCAATGGCTGAGCGGGCATAACACGCTGACGAATGTGGAGGCGTTGGCCGGCATGATGTTCCTTGGCTGGTTCATCATTTTCTCGCGTCAGATCGCCGCCATCGAAGCGGATCGCGTGCAGACGCAGCTGATACTGGCGCAATCTGAGAGACCACGCTCCGTCGAGGATCTTGCGGAAGTCAGCGAAACTGTTCCCGACACAGTTTCGAGGCTCGCCGCACAAGTCTGATGCAAGGCTGACCGGCAACCGCCGGATTTCAACATATACATACCAGTGGGGTGGAGCCATCGCATTGGCGACGACTCCACCCCACTAGATTCTGACGGCATAACGCGAGTGCGCCGTCAGAAGTTGTAGTGCTTGTTGGACGGCTTCTTGTCGCTCATCAACAGCAGGAAGCTTCTTGATTGCGCAGTAATCGCAAAACCGGCCTCATAATTGAGTTCTGGCCCTTTTGGATTATGCGTGTCGACAATTAAGCGCCATTTCTTGCCATATTGCTCATCGGGCAGGGTGAACATGATCGGCTCGTAATGCGCGTTGAAAATCAGAATGAAATCATTGTCGACCATCTGATTGCCGTACCAGTCGGTTTCCGGAATATCGGAACCGTTCAGATAGATCATCACAGTGAAGGCGTGTGTGTTTGACCAGTCGTCCATATCCATAATGGAACCGGTATGGTCCATCCATTCGACCTGCGGAATCATGTTGCTGTCGTCTCCGGGCTCACGTCCGGAGAAGAAGCGACGGCGATGCAGCACCGGATGGTCCAGTCTCAGGTGAATCAGCTTCGACACGAATTCGAGCAGATCCTTCTGATCCTCGTCCAGATCCCAGTTCGTCCACGAAATCGCATTGTCCTGGCAGTAGGCGTTGTTGTTGCCCTGCTGGGTACGCGCCACCTCGTCGCCTCCGCAGATCATCGGAATGCCCTGGCTGAGCAGCAGTGTGGCGAACATGTTGCGCATCTGCTGTTGACGAAGCTCGTTAACATCCTTGATGGTCGTAGGACCTTCGACGCCGCAGTTCCAGGAACGGTTGTTGCTTTCGCCGTCGCGATTGCCTTCGCCGTTGGCCTCATTATGCTTCTCGTTGTAGCTCACCAGATCGTTCATGGTGAAGCCGTCGTGCGCGGTGATGAAGTTCACGGATGCGACCGGTCGGCGGCCATTGACCTGATACAGGTCGGAACTGCCCATGAATCGGCTGGCGAATTCCGGCAACGTGGACGGCTGCGAGCGCCAGAAGTCGCGCACGCAATCGCGGTAGCGGCCGTTCCATTCGGACCAGCTGGACGGGAAGCCGCCCACCTGATAGCCGCCAGAGCCGAGATCCCATGGTTCCGCGATCAGCTTGACGCGGGAGATCACCGGATCCTGTTCGACGATGTCGAAGAAGGCCGACAGTTTGTCGACTTCCTGGAACTGACGGGCCAATGTGGCGGCAAGATCGAATCGGAATCCGTCGACGTGCATTTCAGTGACCCAGTAGCGCAGGCTGTCGGTGATGAGCTGCAGGGCGTGCGGCGAGCGCATCAGCAGCGAGTTGCCGGTGCCTGTGGTGTCGAAGTAGTGTCTGCGGTCGTTGTCGACCAGACGGTAGTAGGCGCCGTTGTCGATGCCCTTGAAGCTGAGGGTCGGTCCACGGTTGTTGCCTTCGGCGGTGTGGTTGTACACCACGTCGAGGATGACTTCCATGCCGGCATGATGGTATGCCTTGACCATGGATTTGAATTCGTTGACCTGTTCGCCGCGCTGTCCGGAGCTGGAATACGCGTTGTGCGGGGCGAAGAAGCCGATGGTGTTGTATCCCCAGTAGTTGCTCAGGCCTTTTTCCTGAAGGAAGCTGTCATTGACGAACTGGTGGATGGGCATGAGCTCGATGGCCGTGACGCCCAGCTTCTTCAGGTATTCGATTACCGAGGGGTACGCCAGACCCGCATAGGTTCCGCGAATGTCCGGCGGCACGTCCATGTTGAGGTTGGTCATGCCGCGTACGTGGGCTTCGTAAATCACGGAATCGTGATATGAGATGTTCGGATGCTGGTCGTTGCCCCAGTCGAAATAGGGGTTCACCACGGCCGCTTTCATGGTATGGGCGGCCGAGTCGAGCGTGTTCATGCTGGTAACGTCATCGGGGCTTCTGAACCAGTACGAGTAGAGGCTCTCATCGCCGTCGATGTTGCCTTCGATGGCTTTAGCGTAGGGGTCAAGCAGCAGTTTGTTCGGGTTGCAGCGCAGGCCTTGCGTCGGGTCGTATGGCCCGTACACGCGATAGCCGTAACGTTGCCCCGGTTGGATTCCGGGCAGATAGTTGTGCCAGACATAAGAGTTCTGCTCGGTCATTTCGATTCGAGTTTCGTTGTCTTCCTCATCGAAAAGGCAAAGCTCGACTTTTTGTGCCACTTGGGAAAAGAGGGCAAAATTCACGCCGGCGCCGTCATAGCTTGCGCCGAGTGGATACATCGATCCGGGTCTGATTTGCATGATTCAAGTATCTCACGTTTCAGCCCCCAAATCGCAATTTCGTGTTGTTCGGCGATTATTTTTACGATTCGAAAGAACTCTTGCCTGTATTTTGCCGGTTTCGTCGAATTTGCTCGTGAAGAATAGCGATCATGGAATTGGAGGCCGTAATACGGGTGCCGCGCAGCCGCTGCCAGGAGACCCACGCCGATTCGACGTGCTCATCGCCGTCGAAATGACGTTCGACGGGATGCCATGCATGCAGGTGAAGCACCATGATGTTGGCAAGCTCGTCGGTCATGCCTTCGGACGAGTAAAACTGCCCCACATGGTCGAATTCGACACCGTCACGCCCGGCGGGCTCCACACCGGTTTCCTCACGAAGCTCCCGCAGCGCGGCCTCCTCCACGTCCTCTCCCCCGTCGATGAGTCCAGCCGGCAGACCGTAGGCGAAGGCGTCGCAGCCGATACGGTATTCCCGTTCGATCAGATACAGGTCATTCGCGCAATCATGCACCAGCATGACCACGCAAGGCGCGTGACGCATCACCTGACGGCGAATCACCGTTTGCCCTCCGTCACGCATCGGCAATGCGATCCGCAGGTCGTCGACGCCGAAAATCGCACCCTGATACACATGCCTGCTGTCAAGCACCGTGACCATACCGGACATGTCCACGCCATCGCTGGATTCATCCAGCAATACGTCCACCTGGGTTCCGTCTACCGCCTCGTCACACATGACGCGTCACCGTTCCTGCCCGCTCGAAGGAAATACCATATTCCATGGATCGGTATTCATGGAAATCCAACGCACGGCAGGAATGTCGCCGGTCGCTTCCGCAACCGCATGGGGAACGTCTTCCATCGCATACTGGAACCACATGGATTCGATAGCGCTGTGCGGAGTGTTGACGAACGCCGGACGCACACGCCCGTCACCATGGCCCATGGCAACGCCGGAAGCACGCATGGAAGCCTCATAGCGGGCCTGCTCTATGGCGTCCGTCACCGGATGATGCCGCAGATCACTGGTCACATACACGTCGGCACCGGCCGCACGCACCTCATCGAACAAGGAATCACCGGAACCCGGAAGCACCGCCACCGTGCTGACCGGAACGTCCAGATCGCCGCAAACCTGCACGCCAAGCTCGGTGTACGGCAGCGCGCCAGCTACTCGACTGGCGAAATCACGCAACGCCACAGGTTCGGCAAGACGCCCCACACGCCCCAAACCGACCGGATGCTCGGCATCCGGATCATCGATGGGCACCAGCGGACGCTGATCCACCAAACCGAACATGTCAGCCGCAGCCATGCCGACGCCACGATACGCCGCATCGGCATTCGTATGCCCCACCCACAACGCACATCCGGCAAGATTGAGCTTACGCACAATCTCACCACGGAAACCCAATCCCGACACCGCATGAACGGAACGGAAGAACAACGGATGATGGCAAACCAGCAAATCAACACCACCGGCAATCGCCTGATCAACCACCGCCATAGAGGGATCAGCCGCAAAAGCGATACCGCGCACAGGCTGACGCAAATCACCCACGATAAGACCAGGCTCATCCCACTGCTCCGCATAGCGAAGCGGATACAACGTTTCCAGCACATCCACAACCTGCTTCAGCGTTGCCATCATTCCTCCTTATGCCATTGCTCGACCACGCACATCCGCAACACACACGAAACCCAGTACCGTATCAGTGCGCGGCAAGCTGCCAATCCGAACCAATACCCGTGGAAACATCCAACGGAACCGCCATATCGACCGCATGCTCCATGGCATCCTTCACCAACGCAGTGACACGCTCCGCCTCACCCGGCGCAACCTCCACCACAAGTTCATCATGAATCTGCAAAATAATCCGACTGGCAAGACCAGCCTCATGCAACGCATCATCAGCACGAATCATAGCGATCTTCATAATATCCGCAGCAGAACCCTGAATAGGCGCATTCAACGCGGCACGCTCCGCAGCATCACGCACCGCACGATTCGGCGACTTCAAGCCCGGAAAATACCTACGACGACCATAAATCGTCTCCGTATATCCCTTTTCACGAGCCGAAGAAACCAACGACTCCAAATACTCATGGACCTTGCCGAACGTCGCAAAATACTGCCGCTTCAATGACTCGGCCTCACCCGGCTTAATGCCAAGCTGCTGCGAAAGCCCATACGTGCTCAGCCCATATGCCAAGCCATAGCTCATCGCCTTAACATGACTGCGCTGATCAGACGTAATCTCATCCACAGGAACGCCATACACCAAACTCGCCACATACTTATGAAAATCCCTACCGGAACGGAACGCCTCAATCAACGCCTCATCACCAGAAAGATCAGCCATAATACGCAACTCAACCTGAGAATAATCCGAACTCAACAACGACTCAAAACCCTCACCGGGCACAAAAGCCGAACGAATCTCACGACCAGCAGGATCACGATTCGGAATATTCTGCAAATTCGGATCAACCGAACTCAACCGACCAGTCGCAGCCACAGTCTGCTCAAACGTCGTATGAATACGACCATCAGACCTGTTCGTCGCATCAATCAACGTCTGCACAATCTGCTTAAGCTTATTCTTCTCACGATGCAACAACAACGCATCAAGAAACTGACAAGCCCTATCATTACCATACGAACGATCACGCAACACCTGCAAAGCAGCCGCATTCGTAGTATACGAACCAGTCTTAGTCTTCTTCGTAGGCTTCAAGCCCATATCCTCAAACAGAATCTTCTGCAACTGCTTAGGACTTTGCAGATTCACGCGCTCGCCCGCATACTGCCATGCCGTTTCCTGCGCGTAATTCGCGTCGGCGGCAAGCTGTTCGCGCATGCTCATCAGCCTGTTCATATCGACTTGCGCACCGGCATGCTCCATGCCATACAGCACACGGGATACTGGAATCTCCACAGATTCAAGCAATGAGAACTGCTCACGCTGATCCAATGAATCCGCCAGTTTACGCGCCAGCAAACCAACAATCGCAGTATGGCGCGGAAGCTGGTTGTCGTTCCGCTGCGCACTATCGTCCGGCTCGTCGAAATCAAGCGTGCCTTGCGTCGCGCCCTCGGACTGTTCCTCGATATGCAGGTCAAGGAAATGCGCCGCCGCCTGTTCCAGCGTGTCGGCATGGAAATCGGGATGGACCAGATACCCGGCAAGCTTGGTGTCGAACAGCGGCTTCGGCAACGCCACACCGACGCTTTCCAGCAGGTGGGACTGTTCCTTATACCCATGCACCACCATGGATTGGTGGTGTTCGTCAAGTACCGTTTGCAGCTGGGACGCCATGTCACGGTCAACACGATTGGTACGAATCGCTTTATCATGTGCAGCGATCATCAGCGACGCATAGGCCGCGTTCCCCGGCTTGCTTTCGCCTTCCACCTGCAACACCCACGAATGCGCCACGGACTGCGCACACTGCTTCGTATGATCAATGGCGAAGCCGGAGGGAGTCGTCTTCGGCGCGATTTCACGTTCGTCATGCAGATGCCCGTTCGGCATCGGCAGATTGTCTCGTACCCATGCTTCCAATGCTTCCGGCGAGTCAACCGTTTCATACTGAGGTATTTCGAGCTTGCCGGACTCGTCTTGCTGCACGGGATCGTTGGTGGGCTTCCCCGCATTGAATGTTCTCAGCACACGGTTTTTGGTGCGTATGCCGAATTCAAGTCTGGTGAACAGTTGGTTGAGCTGGTTGGCGTCCACCTGACCGAAAGTCAAATCCTCGATGGACACGCCAAGGTCAAGGTCACGCACCAAGGCATTCACGGAACGATTCAGTTTGACCTGATCGATATTGGCCCGCAACGCCTCGCCTTTTTTGCCGCCGATTTCGTCGGCATGCTCGATAATCTGGTCAAGTCCGCCATACAGGTTGATCCATTTGGCCGCGAATCCATCGCCCACGCCGGGAACGCCGGGAATGTTGTCGGCGGTTTCGCCACGAAGCGCGGCAAGATCCGGATATTGCTCCGGCGTGACGTGGTATTTCTCCACCACCGCGTCGGGAGTCATGTGCTTCAAATCTTTGAAATGATGCCCCGGATACAACACGGTGATGTTGTCGTTGATGAGCTGGAACGCGTCACGATCGCCGGATAGCACCAGCGTGCGATAGCCTGCTTTGTCTCCCATGCTCGCCAACGTGCCAATCACATCATCGCCCTCGTATCCAGGTTTTTCGATGAACGTGACGCCAAGGGCCGTCAGCATCCGTTGAATCAACGGCAGCTGGGTCAATAGATCTTCCGGAGCCGCATCTCGCGTGCCTTTGTACTGCGGCAGCATCGTATTGCGGAAGGTACCGCCTTTGACATCGAAAGCGACGGCAAGATGATCCGGATGTTCCGCGTCGATCACCTGCGAAAGCATGGTGGCGAAGCCCCATACGGCGTTGGTCGCCTGACCTGCGGATGTACTGAAATTCTCTACGGGCAAGGCAAAAAAAGCGCGGAACGCCAAGGAATGGCCGTCAACGACCAATAGCGTCCCGCGCGTAGTGCCTTCCACAGTTGCTGTGTTAGCGCTCATCCTCTGCTTCCGACTTCTGATCACCGTACTTGGCGATGATGGCCATAGCCAGACGCTTCTTCGGGATGCGCTGGTCCATGGAGGTCTTCTGAATCCAACGGAACGCGCCCTGCTCGGAGAAGTCAGCCTTATCCATCAGCAGGCCCTTGGCACGGTCGACAAGCTTACGTTCCTCGAGGGTTTCCTCAGCCTTCTTCAGCTGCTCTTCCGCCTTCTTCAGCTGCTCTTCGGTTTCGTGCAGCTTGGATTCGCTGCGCTCCACGTTGTCGAGCAGATCGTTGATTTCGGCGAAACGGCCCATGGCCACTTCCAGAGCCGGAAGCAGCTTGGATTCCTCATACGGCTTGGTGACGTATGCCATGGCACCTGCACCCGTGGCCTTCTTGACCAGATCGGACTGGGAGAATGCCGTAAGCATAACGACCGGAGCGATATTCTCATCACAGATGATGCCCGCCGCTTCGATGCCATCCATACGAGGCATCTTGACGTCCATGCATACCACGCTTGGACGGAACTTGCGGGTCAATTCGACTGCTTCCTCACCGTTAGCGGCTTCGCCCACAACCTCGTAGCCACTATCTTCCAGCATGGCAACCAAATCCATACGGTTCACGGATTCGTCTTCGGCCACGACGACGGTACGCTTGCGAGGTTTGTCATCTTCCTCGATGGACTGCTCAGGCGCTGCGGCAGCCTGAAGTTCATCGTCGGTGAGCACTTCGTCCGGTTCCGTGGTCTTTTCTGCAGACATGTCGGTCTCTTTCCACTGTCACACCCAAAGCCGGTCTCACAAACCCCAACCTGGTCCTGGACTGATTCGATGCCGTTACTTGCAATCGTTCGGATTCTGGAAATCTTCAGCTTTTCACAGCCTTGATTCACCCTCCATCACGCAAGTTGGAACGAACCGGCTATCTTCCTTGTACTTTCATGGATGATACTAGCAGAAGCCTACAAGCGCGTGTTGCCGCAATCCTCTTTTTCCTTCACGTGCAAAGCCGAAAAATCCTAGAAATTCCGCAATCCTGCAAAGTCCTTCTTTCCACAATCCCGCTTCAACGTCGTCTTGTTTATACTGGTCGTATGAGTAGCACTTTCACTATCAGAGATATTGTCAACGAAGACGCAACGGCATCAGTCAGCGATTACGGTGCGCATGTGCTTTCCTGGGCACCTGCCGGCGAACAGGCTGTGGTTTGGCGGCCAAAGGCGATTCATCTTAAGGAAGGAACTGCCATCCGCGGCGGTGTTCCGATTATTTTCCCTTGGTTCAATTCCGGTTTCGAAGGCGGGCATGTGGCTTCGAAGAAGCCCAAGCATGGTTTTGCCGCAATAGCTTCTGGCATTATGACAAGGAAGGTTCTTCCGATGCCTTGTTGCGCTATACATTGGATTCCAGCGAGATCAACGCAGATATACTTTCCCAGTTTGTTTCTGGACCGAATCCTCAATTTCATGCCGTTTACACCATTGAAGTCGGCTGTGAGTTGACGATGTCGCTTACCGTATATAACGATGGAGACGAGCCATTGTCTTACGAAGAGGCACTGCATACGTATCTGCAGGTTGGAGACGCCGAACAGTCGCAGGTGTGCGGGCTGGAGGGCACCGATTATCTCGATACCGTATTGGACGGCGATCCCCGTTGCAACCAAGGTAATGAACCTGTGACCTTCCAAGGCATGGTTGACCGCATCTACTATTCGGCGGATACGCTTGAGCTGCGCGACCCCGTGTTGCAGCGCACCATCATTGTCTCCAAGCAGGGCGCAGCGCAGACCGTGGTATGGAATCCGGGAGAGCAAGCCGGCAATGCCATCGGAGATTTGAGCGACGGCGAATGGCGTGGCTTCGTGTGCGTGGAAGCCGTCAACAATCGCGACTGCGCGGTCATCGTGCCTCCGCACGACTCACATACCTTGCAGCAAACACTGTCGGTCAAGCACTGAAAGTAAATAGAAACTGCCGGTTCGATGAACATCGAATATGGTTTCCAATGTCCATCGAACCAGCAGTTTATTCATCGACAATCTTTCCTGGACTACGCTAATCGGCGTCATGTCGATCGTCCGGACTCGATGAATATCGACGCAAAGTACATAACGCCAATAAACAGCCCTGAACAGTTACCAACCGCAACAATTGTTGCAATAAATTGTCCGATGACCCAGATGTCGTCACGGAGTTCTTTTGGACATACGCTGACGTTGATCCAGGCACGATTGAATGCGCATCATCGTCCACTTTCATTTCGACCTGTCCCTCATTTAATTCACTTCTTCGAAAATCCGGCCTCATCAGTTCTTGCTCCCCACCTCGATTACAGTCACAACTAGCCTGCAGGATTCTTCTTCCTTGGTATCTTTAGGGCAGATCCTCCCATCCCAAATCTGCTTTGCATAGGTGACCGTAACCAAAGAAAAAACGTTCACGGAACCACTCATGAAATTCAGAGGCCAATCCGGACGGACAACAAACGCTACAAAAAGACCCACAGCCTGATAAATGATTATTTAGCCGACTTGTGTGAAACGATTGCCGGTAAATACTGTAATGACAGAAATTCATGTCTTCGAGATATTTGCTATCAGGTTACTGATCACGTCGATTATGGCAACGCGAATCAGGAGACTTATGTTTCGACTGAGTCACTAATGCAGAACAAGGGAGGACGGCAACTGGCGTCTTCGCTCCCAACAGCGGGCAAGATTACACGGTATAAAGCCGGCGACACTCTGATTTCTAATATCCGGCCCTATTTTAAAAAAATATGGTATGCCCCGTTTGAAGGTACATGTTCGGGTGATGTCATCGTTTTTAGAGCGAATGATCCCAGCAACGCGCCATATCTGCATGCATGCCTACGGCAAGATTCATTCTTTGACTACGTCATGCAAAGCGCGAAGGGAACAAAGATGCCCCGTGGTGACAAAAAACAAATGATGGAGTTCAAGGTTGCCAGTTCATGCAGTACGAAAGATTTGATCCTATTAGATTCCGCAATAAAGCAAAGATCTGATAACGATTCAGAGACAGTAAAGCTCCAAGCACTGCGCGATACGCTCCTTCCCAAGCTCATGTCCGGCGAAATCGACGTTTCGAAGGTTGACCTCACGCAGCTAACAAATAATCATTTATCCGATTGTTGATCATAATTTTTCGGGACAATGCCGAGAAGAAAGATACTGCTTTCTCTCGCTCATCATGAGATAAAACTGGAATCGGCATGTCGAGAAGTCGGTCAGTGGCTAATTTACCCGCACCGATTCCGGTTGTCTCGAGCATATTTGTTAACTCTGGGGACAGTGCCTTTAATGCAAAGAAAACGTACTCATTGGTAATAGTTGTCACTTTGGAAGTCATGCATTTTACATCTTGGTTGTAAGCAACGGGAGCGTTTACAATTGCAAGAGGGATTCTCTTGAATAAGCCGCTTCCGCGGGTCAATAAAAGTATCGAACCAACAGGAGCAAGTTTGCTTCCCGCGTGGAGTCCTTCTTCAGTGATGAAAAGATTACTTGTTGTCACAGTGTCGCCTGTTAAAGTTTTTGCGCTTATCCAAGGGATCTCACCATCCCAGTATGCTGGCTGTTTTTTATCAGGCGTTCCTCCGGAAGAAAGATTGACAATATCTCCGAGAGGAATCCATTCAACTTCACATGCCATAGCCGATGGCCTCCAGATTCTTCTTGATCTGCTCTTGCAGACGGTTGGATTCCTCGAAGCATTTGGCGATCTCGCCGGTCAGACGGGTCATCTTCTCCTCGAATGGCTCATCGTCTTCTTCCACTTCGGCGACACCGACGTAACGGCCTGGAGTCAGGATGTAATCCTGCGCCTTGATATCTTCCGTCGTGGCGATGGCGGAGAAGCCCTTCTCCGTTTCCAGAGTGCCGTCACGGAACGCGTCGAACGCAGTCGATACCTTGGCGATGTCCTCATCGGTAAACTCGCGGAGCCTGCGGGACACCATGGTTCCCATATCGCGCGCGTCGATGAACAACGTCTTGCCGGACTGCTTCTTGTTCTTGGTGATGATCCACAGGCTCACAGGTATGCCGGTGCTGTAGAAAAGCTTGTCCGGCATTGCGATGATGCCTTCGACCAGATCGGCATCCACGATCTTGGCGCGGATCTCGCCCTCGTTGTTCGTCTGGCTGGACAACGCGCCGTTCGCCAGAACCATGCCCATGCGGCCGGAACGGTTGAGGTGGTGGATCATGTGCTGGACCCACGCGAAGTTGGCGTTGCCCTCCGGTGGGGTGCCGTACTGCCAGCGTACGTCGTCCTCAAGTTTCTTCCCTCCCCAGTCCTTCAGGTTGAAGGGCGGGTTAGCGAGGATGAAATCGAATTTCTCGGTCTTGTGCAGGTCCTCGAAGAACGTGTCGGCATTATGATCGCCCAGATCCGCGTCGATGCCGCGGATCGCGAGGTTCATGGTCGCCATTTTCCACGTGGTCGGATTGGACTCCTGGCCGTACACGGAGATGTCGTTAATGTTGCCCTGATGGCGTTTGACGAAGTCCGCGGACTGTACGAACATGCCGCCGCTGCCGCAGCACGGATCGTACACTCGCCCGTGGTAGGGTTCGATGACTTCGACCAGCGTCTTCACGACGCACGCGGGTGTGTAGAACTCGCCGGCGTTCTTGCCCTCCGCTTCGGCGAATTTGGCCAGGCAGTATTCGTAGGTGCGTCCGAGGATGTCGCGGCTATCGCCCTTTTCGGCCATCTTCACGTTGGTGAACAGGTCCACGACCTCGCCCAGACGTCGCTTGTCGAGCTCCTGGCGCGCGAAGTTCTTCGGCAGGATGCCCTTGAGCTTGTTGTTCTCGACCTCGATCTGGCGCATGGCCTCGTCGATGGCCTTGCCGATCTCGGGCGTGTGCGCGGCCGCTGCGATGGTCTTCCAGCGGGCGCTCTCGGGAACGAAGAAGATGTTCTCACTCGCGTATTCGTCGCGGTCCTCCTCGAAGCCCTCGCCCTCCTCAACGAGTTCCTGGTATTTCTGGTCGAACTTGTCGGAGATGTACTTCAGGAAGATGAGGCCGAGCACGACGTTCTTGTATTCGGAAGCGTCGATGTTGCCGCGCAGCTTGTCGGCAGCGCTCCAGATCTGTTCCTCGAAGCCGATCTCGGCGGTATTGTCCTTCTTCTTTGCCATGTCTTGTATTATCCTCCTGCTCGTCCTATTCGCTGATCTTGGTGTCGGCCCACAGCTCGCACTGTTCCATGACGGTCTTCATGGCGTCCTCGACACCTTCGGGCGGATACTTGTATTTGCGCAGCAAACGTTTGATGGCACGCCGCATGCCGGCCCTGGCGCTTTCCTTCTTCTGCCAGTCGATCGTGGCGTTGCTCCGCATCGCATCGGTCAGCTCGCGGGCTATCGAGACGAGCTGGTCGTTGTCGTAGAAGTCTTTGACCGCCTGCGGCTGGGTGATTGCGTCGTAGAACGCCATCTCCTCGTCGCTCAAGCCGAGCTTCTGCGCGTCGTCGCGGTCCTTCATGATCTCCTTGGCCATGTTGACGAGCTCTTCGATGACCTGCGCGTTAGTGAGCATGCCGTTGAGATACGCGTTCAACGTGTTCTGGAGCATCTCGCTGAACTTCTGGGATTTGACCACGCTGGTGCGCCCGTACGCCCGCACCTTCTCCTTGATGAGGCGTTTCAGGCTCTCTATCGCGATGTTCTTCTCCTTCATGCCGGCGACCTCCTGGAGGAACGCCTCATCGAACAGGGAGATCTCCACGCTGTCCTTCTCGAACAGGTTGAGCACGCCGTCCGCATGCACGCTCTGCTGGAGGATCTCGCTCACCTGCTTGTTGAACTCCGTGTACGTCATGCCGCTGCCCCCGCCGGAGCCACGTCCGGTCAGGCGAAGGACCTGCACGCGCAATACGGATAGGTAAGCCGCCTCATGCGCGTCCTCTTCGCTTACCATGCTTTTGCACAGGCTCAGCGCCTGGTTCATGAGCTGGCATTGCTTGAGGAACGATTCCGTGTCTTCGTGCCGTTCCGGATCGAGCAGCCAGTCGGTTCCCTCCGCGATGGCGTCGGCAAGCGCCTCCCTGCTGTTCTGGAAGATGAGTTTGTGGTAATTGAAGCCGTACATGAGATCACGGCACACGTCGAGCTTTTCGAGGAATTTCGGATAGGCGGTCTCGGCGATGTTCATGTCGCCGTAATTGTGCTGGTCACGGCTGGTATAGTCCTTCATCGCCCGCTTGAGCGCGCCTGCAATGCCGATGTAATCCACGACCAGACCGCCCTCCTTGCCCTTGCACACGCGGTTGACGCGGGCGATGGCCTGCATGAGGTTGTGGCCCTTCATCGGCTTGAACACGTACATGGTGGACAGGCTGGGCACGTCAAAGCCAGTGAGCCACATATCCACGACGATGGCGATCTTGAGGGAATCGGAATCGTCCTTGAACCTGCGTTCCATCTCCTTCTTGTGCGTGGTGCCGCCACACACGTCGAACCATTCCTCCGGATCCTGGTTCGACATGGTCATCACCACGCCGACCTTGTCCTTCCATTCGGGGCGCAGCTCCATGATCCTGTAGTAGATCTTCATCGCGATCGGCCGGCTGTACGCCACGATCAGGGCCTTGCCGGCCAGGACGTCGGCGCGGTTGTTCTCGTAATGGTCCACGATGTCGCGGCACAACGCGTCGATGGTCTCGGGAGTGTCGAAGATGGCATCGAGGCCGCCGAGGTCGTGCTTGGACTTCTCCACGCTCGCCTCGTCGGCCTGGTCCGCGAACTCCTTGTAGACCGCGTCGATGCGGCCCAGCGCGTTCTCGTCAAGATGGAGCGAGACCACACGGCTTTCGTAGTAGACCGGCTTGGTGGATTCGTCCTCGACGGACTGGGTCATGTCGTACACGTCGATGTAGTCGCCGAAGATCTCGCGGGTGTTGCGGTCATCCGTGGAGATCGGCGTTCCGGTGAAACCGATATAGGACGCGTTCGGCAGCGCCTTGCGCACGACACGGGCCGCGCCGACCGACACATGACCGTCCGCGTTGATCCGTTCGGTCAGGCCGTACTGGCCGCGGTGAGCCTCGTCCACCATCACCACAACGTTGCTCCGGTCGCACAACGGCTCGTCGCCGTCCGAGAACTTCTGCATGGTCGTGAAGATGATGCCGTTCGCCTCACGACCCTCAAGCAGTTCCTGAAGATTCCTGCGGCTCTCGGCCTGGACCGCCTTCTGGCGCAGGAACCTGGCGCAGCGGCTGAATTGTCCGAAAAGCTGGTCGTCGAGATCGTTGCGGTCGGTGATGACCACGATGGTCGGGCTTTCAAGATAACGCTGCAGCAGATGCGCGAAGAACACCATCGAAAGCGATTTTCCGCTTCCCTGGGTATGCCAGAACACGCCAATCTTGCCATCCCCATTGACGGCCTCCTCCGCTCTGACGATGGCTTTCCTTACCGCGAAATACTGGTGGTACGCGGCGATGATCTTCACCACTTTCTCGGAGGAATCGTTGAAGCACACGAAGTTCTGGATGATATCGAGCAGACGCTCCTTTGGGAGCATGCCGTCAATCATGGTGCTCCATGTCGCGGCCTTCGTTCCGGAATAGTCGCCGTCAACCGACTTCCAAGTCACGTAACGATCCTCGTCGGATGTGATCGTGCCGACCCTGGTCTGGGTCATATCGCTCATCACGCAGAACACGTTGGGCACGAACATGCTCGGTATCTGCTTCATGTACTGGCGCAATTGCAGGTACGCGTGTGAAGCGTCCGTCTCCTCTCTCGACGGGGACTTCAGCTCGAACAACACCAACGGCATGCCATTCACGAAAATGATGACATCGGGACGTTTCTCGGAATACTCCACGAACGTCCACTGGTTCACGACATGGAAATCGTTGTTCTCGGGATCGTCGAAATCAAGCAGCCGGACGATGTCATCACGCTCTTCCTTGCCGTCAAAGAAGTGCACTTCGACTCCTGATTGCAGGTAGTCATTGAATATCTCGTTGCGCTGCTCCAAGCTGCCGATCTCGACATTCTGAATCTTCCGAATGGCCTCCTCGACGGCTGCTTCCGGCAGATTTCTGTTGATTCGTCGCAACGCATCCGGGAGAATATCAGGAAGGAATACGTCGCGATACGAGTCGTCGGTGCGACGGACGTCGGGCCCGTACAGGTGCTCATATCCGAGTCTTTCCGTCAGATGATCGATGATCAGATTTTCGTACCATTCCTCGTTCAGTGGATCCATGGACGTGATGTTGTTCAGAGAACACTCCGAGACCGTACGAGATTCGACTTTGGAAACAGCCATTGTTCACCCCACAAACATATGGATTCTCTCGCAAACCATCTTTCGGTTTAGTCTATCAATTAACCTATCGTCTGGATGTAACCAACACGAGTGTCTGCTGTTTTTTAGACTACGTCATGCTGTCTTATTTTTGTTCAGTAGAACAAGAAAAACGCCCGCAGCTTAAACGCCGACGGGCATATTATCTCTTCCTCTCATCTACTTCCCAAACTCAAGCCTCACACCTCGATTCTCGTCTGGAAGCCCGCCGCATGATATTTTCGAAAGTAGCCCCCATAAAAAACGCACCGCACATCCGATTATCGAATTCACCTCTCAACAACCGGGGAACCGTTTATCACAGGCTCTTCATCTATCACCAGTGCACATCTCTGCGCAGTCCTTTAAGAGCTTCGTTTTTTGTTAAAAACTCCGATGGTTCAGCATCTCGTAAACCATCTTTGTTGTGCCGTTGAGACCCCAAAGCAATATAGCAAGCTTTCTTTGCACGGGTTATTCCGACATAGTGCATGCCAAGAGATTGCTCAATATCTTTTTGTACTCCTTTATATGGAGGCATGATAAAACGATAGGCTTCAAGACAAAAAACGATGTCAAATTCAAGTCCTTTAGCCTTATGATAAGTAAGCACATTAATCTCATCTGACTGAGCAGGACGAAAGCCCCTTCTAAGAATATCCACGTCTTTAACGGTGCTGCAATATGCCTCGATATCTTCATCACATCCCAACCCCGGCCCACATAGGTCAGCTATAGCAAACGCTAAATCTGTTTGGTTTACCAGATCTTCTTCACGAACTCCAAAGAAGTCATCAACAAGAGCAAGTCCCTGATTCCGCTTTGTTGTTTTGACATTCCTCCGGCAGTTCTTTCCATTGTCCATAATTAAAGTTGTTAAGGATAACAACCTTAAGCTTCAAAGGTCTGTTAATGATCTGAGGAGCAAAAGAGATAATAATCTGGCTAAGACACCGCTCATGATGCAGATCTGCTCCTTCGACAGTCCGCGCTTCGAGCGTGGGCGAGCCACCACATCCTCCAACACGGGACGAGACTGCGCGCGTACTTGTCCTCAGAAGATCGCAATTCATTGATGGCCCGTCTGCGCCCCAATGCGCCCATGCCGAACAACTGGCTACGGATCTCCTCGGTGAGACCCATCACCCTCACCTCCAACAACTGTAATCTCAGTGCAACTACAGTTGTGAACATGAAGGCTCATGTCCACCCTGAGTTAACAGAGCCAAAAAAACGATTTGTGTGGCATTCACGACATTATGCGAATGCCACGCGAATCGTTTTTTATTGGTTTTGCTTTAAGGAGCACAGGATTTGCCGTTAAGGCGCTGAACTCGATGCCTTTTTCAGAACCGTTTGGCAAGCTGCTTCTCGCACACTCCTTGGAGCCATGTCAATACCGTGCAGAAAGCAAGATATATCACGCCGACCTCGCAATAAAGCACCAGTGGTTCATAGGTGGTGGCGACGATACGCTGCGCGGCCATGAACATCTCGGCCACGGTGATGTTCGCGGCCAGTGAAGTGTCTTTCACCAAAGAGATGAACGTATTGAACAATGCAGGGAACGCCGACCGGAAAGCTTGGGGCAGCACGATCAGCCTCATAATGGTCAGATAGCTGAGGTTCGTGGTCAGGCCGGCTTCGACCTGCCCCTTTGGCACCGCGAGAATAGCTCCGCGAAGTGTCTCAGAAGCGTACGCGCCGACATTCAGGGAGAAAGCGATAAGTGCCGAGGGAAACGCCGGCACGACAATGCCCACGGACGGCAGACCAAAGAAAATAACGAACAGTTGTACCAGCAGAGGAGTCCCTCGGAACACCCACACATAGAATTGCGCGATTCGATGCACCATAGGAACCTTGGCTACTCGAACAAGCGCCACGGCGATGGCCAACACCAGACCTATTGCGAACGATATCAGTGTCAGCGGGATGGTTACCGTCAGCCCAGGAATCAGCAATTTCGTGAAGGAACCGATGATGATTCCCAACAGTCTGTCATCCATGATGCGCGATCCTCATATCCGGCCCGCTTTCGTCGGATCCGCACGCATTATGCAAATCCGTTGAGAACAGGCAAACCCATCTTTCTACTGCTTTACCGAAACGTCCTCTCCAAAGTACTTGACAGACAGTTTCTTCAATGTGCCATCCTCCTGCAGCTTCGCGAGGGCATCGTTCAGCGCCTTCACCAAGTCGTCCTCACCCTTGCGGATCGGGAAGGCCGCCGCGGGGCTGATTTCGGACTTTGCCGCGATCTGCACATCCGCGTCCGGCTTCTGCTTGAGATAGTCCAGCACGGCGAGCTTGTCGTTCAACGTGACATCGGCACGACCGGAGGTAATGGCGTCAACCGCCTGCGCGAAGTCATTGACAGAGACGATGTTCGCGCCATTCTCCTGGGCCGTCTGATTCCAGTTGCTGGTCTTGGTCTCCGCCGCATTCTTACCCTTGATGTCGGAGAAGCTCTTGATGTCGTCGTTGCCCTTCTTCGTCACCGCGACGCCCTGCGAGTAGGTGTACAGGTCGGTGAAATCGTACTTCTGCTTGCGTTCATCGTTCGGAGTCACCTGGTCGGCAACCGTATCGAACTTTTTCGCGTCCACACCCGCGAGCAGCGAATCCCAATTCGCTTCCACGAACTTGGCCTTGACACCAAGTTCCTCGGCGACTGCGGTGGCGACCTCCACATCGTAGCCGGTCAGATTATCGTCGGTATCGTGGTACGAGAACGGTGCATACGTGCCTTCCGTGCCGAACACGATCTCACCGTTCTTCTTGACCTGCTCAAGCTCGCTGGTGGCGGAATCATCGGATCCCGCACCGTTCGAGGATCCGCATGAGGCAAATCCAACGACCGAAACGACAGCAAGCGCGGCGGCAGCATATTTCTTCCAGACAGATTTGGTATCAGACATTTTCTTCCTGTTCTTTCTTAACGTTTTGGAGGGTTTGTTGATTATCAATTACTGAATTCAGACGTTGGGGATTTGGAGTGCGTCTGCTGAATTGTCACGAGTTCTTCCGGTTTCCAATCGTCCAGCACGTTGACATCGTGTATCGATGACAGAAAACGTGCGGTTCGTGGCTCGTTTGGATGGCTGAAGATGTGTTCCGGCTTCCCCTGTTCCACGATGTTGCCTCCTTCGAAGAACACGACTTGGTCGGAGGCGTTGCGGGCGAAACGCATTTCGTAGGTGACCATCAGCATGGTCGTTCCGGAATCCGCCAAGGATTTGATAACGGCGAGCACGCCGTCCACCATTTCCGGATCGAGAGCCGATGTCGACTCATCCAACACCAACAGTTCTGGATCCATGGCGATCGCGCGCACAATGGCCACGCGTTGCTGCTGACCACCGGACAGTTTGCTCGGATATCGGTCCGCGAATCCGGCCATGCCCACCCGGTCGAGTTCGTCATATGCGATTCGTACGGCTTCTTTCCTGCCTTTTCCCTTGGCGTGGATCAGGCCGATGGCCACATTGTCCCAAACCGTTCTGTTCAAAAACAGATTGTAATTCTGGAACACAAAACCGATTTTCGCGCGGACCGAAGCGATATCCTTTGGCTTGGTGCTGGTGAGGGACACCGGGCCTTCTCCGAAGTCGATGGTGCCAGCGTTGGCGGTCTCAAGAAAGTCAATCGTTCTCAGCAAAGTGGATTTCCCGGATCCGCTTGGACCGATAATCGAGACAACGCTACGTTCCGGAATGTCCAGGTCGACGCCGTCAAGCACTAATTGCGATTCGAACGACTTTCGAACTCCACGAATTCGTATCATATTCGCCTCCCCCAGTTCATCCAATCGTGACGGTCAGGCCAATGCATCTTCTGTGATCGCATCGTTCCACTTGTCGGAGTGTTTCTCCGAAGCCTTCTCGAACGCCTGACCCAAATCCTCTTTGAGATCGGCAACATCTTCAATACCGATAGCAAGACGAATCAGCTCATCCGTGATGCCGACTTTCAGTCGTTCCTCGCGGGGAAGTTCGAAGTGGGTCATACGGCACGGAAGCTCCGCTAGGCTCTCGACAGCGCCCAAGGAAACCGCAAGGCGGAACAGTCGAAGATTATTAAGCACATCGGCGGGATTGATTCCGTCAACGACCTCGAAGCTCAGTACGCCGCCAGCGCCGCGCAGTCCCTTGGCCGCCAGGTCCTCGCCATCGGTAAGACCCGGATAATAGACCTTCTTCACCAACGGGTGGGCAAGCAGGTATTTCGCCACATCGGCGGCATTCTCCTGCTGTCGTTCCAAGCGAAGAGCCAATGTTTGGATGCCCTTACGCACGGAATCGCATTCAACGGGTGCGAGGACACCACCGAGACGGTTCTGGGCGAAGTAGACACGCTGCCCGATCTGCTCATCCTTCACCACGACTAGGCCAGCGATGACATCGGAATGGCCCGCGAGATATTTCGTGGCGGAATGCAGCACGATATCAGCTCCCAGATCAAGGGGATTCTGCAGATAAGGCGTCACGAATGTATTGTCCACGATAACGATCGTTCCGTATCGATGGGCGATTTCAGCGATCGCGTGGACGTCGTTCACCTTCAACAGCGGATTCGTGACCGTTTCAAAATACACCGCCTTGGCTGGCTGGATTCCCCGTTTCGGATCCCCCGCCACAGCACGCTCTACATCTTCCAGAACGCGGGTGTCGGCTGACGTGACCTCCAGACCCCAGCGGTTGAAATGCTCGTTCAGCTGCGAATACGAACCGCCATAGACATTGTCTCCGGCAACGATGCGGTCTCCAGGCTGGAAAATGGACAGCACCGCATGGATCGCCGCCAGACCGGAGGCGAAGGCAAATCCCCTAGTACTATGTTCGAGCTGCGCGATCTGCCTTTCGAGGTATTCGCGCGTTGGATTTCCGCTACGTGCGTAATCCCAACGGGGCATGGCATCGACCGACTCAAATGCAAAAGTGGACGATTTATAGATCGGCGGATTCACGGCTCTGGTGTCATTGTCGTTCACCGGTTCACCGTGGACCAGCTGTGTATTGAATCTTGCCATCACGCACCCCCTCGGGTTGTAGAGTTGTTTCGCGCGCACATCTTTCATGCTTTCACGATCATCTACTTAACCCGAAAAGAAAATGCGCCACACGCTTGGACTTATCGACATAATTTATATGACATTTAAACTGTTATCAGGATAATTTATTAGCTTTTATCAATGGAGCAAGACATCGCTCTTTGGTTTTTCTTTCGTCCTATTTGGCTTCCCACGCACCGCAACACGCACAAATTACCACCCTTTAAAGGTGGAACAATGGGTACACCATTCGAGAGAGACTAGGCGTCATAAAGATGCTGTGGTGCACTCCAAGGGCAAGATCATCCAAGTCATCGAAGACAGCGGCCAAGCCACCCAGTACCGTATTAGCGTGACGCCCACGGATTATGGCGGATGGGATGAGCAGGTCGATGATCTGCCGCACGTCGGACTGGGTGGTCGGACCGTTCTGGCCCTTCAGACCACCGGCGAGGGTGATGACGCCATACAAACTAGTTTGTTTTAGTTTGCATGGCGTTCTTGCGGACACCAGCTCCAAGCCTCACGTCGCTCGCGCAGCAACTTGGTTCACACTTCACGGGAGCCTACGTTGCCCGGTCCGAACCGGTCCATCTTCCATCTCCTCCATGCGCGTTTAGAGTCTCCAGGGCACTCCCGGCGACCCCGATGCGGATGATCGCGTTCAAGTCACGGTCCAGTCCCAATCCGCATCCCGTCAACCGAAAAAACAGGATGTGCAGACTCTCCATACCAAACGTAAGACATTGAGCTATAATCGTCTTACAACAATCAGCAAAAGATGGAGGTCGAGATGACCATGACTTCGGTGACGGTCCGCGTGGACGACGCCACGAAAAAACAGGCTACGGACATCGTGGAGGATCTTGGACTTGACCTGTCCAGCGTGACCCGCGCGTTCTACCGGCAGATCGTCAGGGAGAACCGTATTCCGCTCAGCCTGTCGAGGCAACCCATTCCGGCTGAGACCCTTGATGCGCTCGACGAGGTGCGCGAAAAGGCGGAGACGTGGAGATAATCTACAATCTGGTGGATGGCAAGACACTGAGCTACCACGTAACTGCACATGCGTCAGATGGGTTTCAAAAAGAAAGCCGCGGCGGGTGATACCCGTCCGCGGCTGTTCATTAATCCGGTGCCCCCGGTGGGACTCGAACCCACACTGTACAGATTTTGAGGCTGTCTCCTCTACCAATTGGGATACAGGGGCTTTCACACAACTTAATTATCTTAACACAGAAAAATGATTTCGCAAAGTCCTTGAGCGGTCGGCGTTTCGCACCATGTGCAACACTTTGATCGCAACCTATCGCAATCTGTAAATCGGCAACAAATCAACATCATCCGAAAACAATAAGAGGGCTTCCATCCAAACGGACGAAAGCCCTCCTATTCGCTAATCAGCCAGTCACTGACCGAAACACATCTCAGTCGCAAGCTCCAACGGTGTGGACGTAGATGGAATCGGTGCGGCCCGGCTGGTGCTCGCCCTGGGCGGAGCTCAGCACAACGATCTTGTCGCCATCGGTGACCTTGCCAGCATCCTTCAGGATCTTATCGGTGAAGATCATCAGGTCCTTGCGGGACTTGTCGTGGTAATCCTCATCGAGCAGGAAGGACTCGGTACCCCAAGACAGAGCCAGCCAGTGATAGGTGTGCTCGTTGTTGGTGATGCCGTAGATCGGGGTGGCCGGGCGTTCGCGGGACACGCGGTGCACGGTGGAACCGGTCTGGGTGTAGGCAACGATGGCCTTGGCGTTCAGCTTGTCAGCCAGATCCACAGCTGCGGAAGACACGGCGCCGGTGGAAGACATATCCAGGTTCTTCAGCTCCGGGATACGGTCGAAACCGTGCTCGGTGGCGAAGGAGGAGATACGGCTCATGGTACTCACGGTGACTGCCGGGTACTTGCCGACGGCGGTCTCGTTGGAGGTCATAGTGGCGTCGGCGCCGTCAAGGATGGCGTTGGCGCAGTCAGATGCCTCTGCACGGGTCGGGACCGGGGAGTTGACCATGGAGCCGAGCACTTCGGTAGCCACGATGACCGGCTTGGCGTACTGGCGAGCGAGCTCGATGCAGCGCTTGGTAGCCAGCGGCACCTCTTCGAGCGGGCACTCAACGGCCATGTCGCCACGAGCAACCATGATACCGTCGAAGGCCTTGACGATCTCTTCAAGGTTCTCAAGAGCCTGCGGCTTCTCGATCTTTGCGACGACCGGGATGCGACGGCCTTCCTCGTCCATGATCTCGTGGGCGCGGTCGATGTCGGTGGCGAAACGCACGAAGGACATGGCGATGATGTCGGCGCCGGTGCGGATAGCCCAACGCAGATCGGCTTCATCCTTCTCGGTCAGAGCCGGCAGGGACACCGCAACGCCCGGCAGGTTGATGCCCTTGTGGCTGGAAACCGGCCCGGCAACGACGACCTTGGTGTACACGTTGTTGCCTTCGACCTTGGTGACCTCAAGACGAACCTTGCCGTCATCGATGAGAATCGGATCGCCAGCATGGCAATCGCCCGGCAGGCCCTTGAACGTGGTGGAAGTGATATGCTCGTCGCCCTCGATGTCGTCGGTGGTGATGACGAACTCCTGGCCTTCGGTCAGCTGGACCTTGTCTTCACCGTCGGCGTTCTTCTTGAACCAACCGCAACGGATCTTCGGACCCTGCAGATCAACCAGGGCTGCGACGTTGCGGCCGGTGGCCTTGGCAGCGGCGCGGAGGTTGTTGTAGACCTTGAGGTGGTCTTCCGGAGTGCCGTGGGAGCGGTTCAGACGAGCAACGTCCATACCTGCTTCGACAAGGCTGGTGATGCCTTCCAGGGACTCGGTAGCTGGACCGATGGTATCTACGATCTTGGCTTTACGCATGAATGCCTGCCTATTCTTGTTGATATTGATTTTGGATCTGACGACCCTGTTTCCAACCGACCAGTCTACTAGCAAAAAGCGCTCACTTCCACCCTGAAACGAGGCGTGTTGTGAGCGCTCACATTTTTTTGATAAAAAGAAACCGCATGTTTCCATGCGGTTTCTCAAATCGTCACTTTTCCTTTGCTTCGATGGCACGCATCTTCAGTACGCTGGCCAATGCGGCACCACCAATCGCCACAACGATCACCGCCAAAGACAGCCATGTAGGCACTTCAGGCACCCAAGCGATCGGTTGACCGCCGTTGATGAACGGCAACGAATTGCCGTGCAATGCCTCCATAATGAGCTTGACTCCAATGAAGCCCAGCACCACGGAAAGTCCAAGAGGCAGATACACCAGCTTGTCGAGCAGCTCGCCAAGCAGGAAGTACAGCTGCTGCAAGCCGAGCAATGCGAACACATTGGACGTGAACACAATGAACGGATCCTTCGTCAAACCGAAAATCGCAGGAATGGAGTCAAAGGCAAACATCACATCGGTGGTGCCGATGGTCAGAAAGACGATCAGCATCGGAGTCCAATACTTGGCACCGTTTTTGACGGTACGCAACTTTTCTCCGTCATACTCATCGGTGATCTTGATCACCTTGCGCAATGCACGAATCAAGCCATTCTCATGATATTCCTCATCTTCGTCTCCCCCAGTGACCAACTTGATGGCGGTGACGATAAGAAATGCGCCGAACAGGAAGAACACCCAGGTGAAGCGGGAGATAATGGCCGCGCCGATGAGGATGAACACGCCGCGCAACACCAATGCGATCGTGATGCCGATGGACAGCACGAATTTCTGCAGCTGTTTTGGCACCGCAAAATTCGACATAATGATGACGAAGACGAATAGATTGTCAATACTCAGCGAATATTCCGTAAGCCAGCCCGAATAAAATTCGATGGCCGGCTTCAATCCCGCGAAGAACCACATAAGTCCGCCGAAGATCAACGCCATGACTACAAAGAACGCGATATGCTGCACGCATTCCTTGGTGGAGGGCACATGGGGCTTACGTCCGATGATAAACAAGTCAACCACGAAGAAGACGGCAAGCACCGCGAACGTGGCGATTTCAAAAACAAGTGGTGTTTCAGCCATAATCCACCATGGTACGGATGCCGTATGACCGGTCGGAACTATTTGCTCGCCTCCGTCATCTGCCGAAGTTCCTTTTTCAGGTCGCGGATCTCGTCACGCAAACGAGCCGCAAGCTCGAATTGCAGTTGTTCGGCGGCGGCATGCATCTGCTCGGACAGTTGTCGAATGAGATCAGCTAGATCCTGCGCGGGCAATCCGGCCTTGAGAATCTCCTCATGCCGTCTGTCAGATTCCTCCTTGCTGGTAGCAGGCACGCCAAGATGCGAGTTGCCGGCTTTGCCTTCATTACGGTAGCCGGTACCGAGCAATGTCTGGGTGTCGACGTCCTCCTTGGCAAGCATGTCGTTGACATCGGAGATCTTCTTGATGAGCGGCTTCGGATCGATGCCATGTTCCTTATTGTAGGCAATCTGGATATCACGACGGCGATTGGTCTCGTCGATGGCCTTGTGCATGGCTTCGGTGATGTCATCCGCATACATGATGACGGTGCCGGACACATTTCTCGCGGCACGACCAATCGTCTGGATGAGGGAACGATAGGAACGCAGGAAACCTTCCTTGTCTGCGTCAAGGATCGCAACCAACGATACTTCCGGCAAATCAAGACCCTCACGCAATAGATTGATGCCGACGATGACATCGATCTTGCCCTCACGCAATTCACGCAACAATTCGACACGTCGCAGGGTGTCCACATCGGAGTGCAGGTATTCGACTTTGATGCCACGCTCCAGCAGATAATCAGTAAGATCCTCAGCCATCTTCTTGGTCAGCGTGGTCACCAACGCGCGTTCGTTACGTGCCACACGATCCTTGATTTCAGCAAGCAGATCATCGATCTGCCCGTCAACCGGGCGCACATCGATTTGCGGATCGACCAATCCTGTCGGTCGAATAATCTGTTCGACCACACCGTCACTCAAGCCAAGCTCATAATCGCCAGGAGTGGCGGAAAGGTAGACCGTCTGGCCGACGCGCTCAAGGAATTCCGGCCATTTGAGCGGTCGGTTGTCCATCGCCGAAGGCAGACGGAAGCCATGTTCGACCAACGTGCGTTTGCGACTGGCATCGCCTTCGTACATGGCGCCGATCTGCGGCACGGTAACATGCGATTCGTCAATGACGAGTAGGAAATCGTCAGGGAAGAAATCCAATAACGTATGCGGCGGCGTGCCCGGCTCACGGCCATCGAAATGTCTTGAGTAGTTTTCCACTCCGGAACATACGCCGACCTGGGAAAGCATCTCCAAATCGTATGTGGTACGCATGGTAAGACGCTGCGCCTCAAGTTCCTTGCCTTGTTTGCGCAATTCGGCGGTACGTTGATCAAGTTCCTGCTGAATGGTAGACAACGCTCGCTCCATACGTTGCGGCCCTGCCACATAGTGCGATGCGGGGAAAATATGGACTTGCGATTGACGCCCGATCACATCTCCGGTAAGTGGATGCAGGGTTGAAATACGGTCGATTTCATCACCGAAGAATTCAATACGGATGGCCAGTTCCTCATATACGGGAATGATTTCGACGGTATCGCCGCGCACACGGAAAGTACCTCTGGTGAAGGCGATATCGTTGCGCTTGTACTGCATGGCGACGAAAGTACGCAGCAAGTCATCACGGTCGATCTGCTGGCCTTCCTCGAGAAACAGCATACGCCCGGCATATTCTTCCGGCGTACCAAGGCCGTAAATACAGGAAACCGTTGCCACGACCACGCAATCACGACGCGTCAGCAGGTTCGCCGTGGCCGCATGGCGAAGCCGTTCCACGTCGTCATTGATGTTGGAATCCTTTTCGATATACGTATCGGTTTGCGGAATATAGGCTTCCGGCTGGTAGTAGTCGTAGTACGAAACGAAATAGCTCACCGCATTGTCTGGCATGAGTTCACGGAACTCGGCGCACAGCTGCGCTGCCAACGTTTTATTCGGTTCGATGATCAACGTCGGGCGTTGCAGACGTTCAATAAGCCATGCCGTGGTGGCGGTTTTGCCAGTTCCGGTAGCGCCCATGAGCACCACATCGTTCTCACCGTTTTCAATGCGTTCCGCAAGCTCTTCAATCGCTTTAGGCTGGTCGCCGCTCGGCTTATATGGCGATTTGACCACAAACGGCTTGTTCGTGCGTTCAATATTGAATCCCATACCTACCTCGCTTCCGTGCGCCATTGTTGCATTAGCATATCAATATGCTCGAACATTTGTTCCAACGACTGTGTGGAATCGATGATCTCATCGGCAATGGCAAGACGCTGTTCCACGCTGGATTGATGGTTCACACGATTCCATGCCTGGCTTTCGCTCATGCCTCGCGTTGACATCATTCTGCTGATCCTCACCTGTTCAGGCGCTTCAACAGTTACGATATGGTCGAATTCAAAAGGAATGCTGTCAATTACTTCGGCGAGTAACGGTATGTCATGCACCACTACTGCTTGGCAATCAACTTCAACAGCCTCATGTTCGAGTTGCACTGCAAGTTCATAAATCAGTGGATGCTCGATTCCGTCCAGCATCTTGCGTTTTCGTTCCGCATCAGCGCCGGAAAACACATGCTCTGCCATCCACGCTCGATTGAGCTCGCCTCGATCGGTCAAAGCATCGGAGCCGAAACATTCCACTATACGCTGAAGGCCGATGCTGCCTGGTTCCACCACTTGACGCGCAAGCAGATCATAATCGACAAGTACTGCACCAAGCTCACGCAGTCTTGCGGATACCGTGCTTTTGCCAGCTGCTATGCCGCCGGTCAATCCTATTCGAATCACCACAACCGCCATTGTAATGCGCTTCGCATGCGCGCTTGCCATGCACATACGAAAAGACCCCGAACCTGAATCAGGAACGGGGTCTTTTCTAAAATCTAGCCTGAGCTGGATTGGATCCTAGCTCAGGATACAATCACTTGCCGAGCAGCTGGTCGCGCAGAGCGGCGAGCTGGTCGGAGTCGGCGAGGGTGCCGGCGGAAGTGTTCTCGGAGGAGTAGTTGGAAGACACCTCTTCGACCTTCTCTTCCTTCGGAGCCTGGCCATCTTCAGCGGCGGAAGCTTCAGCGTTCTCGAGCTCCTTGGCCACAAATTCCTTATGCTGCTCCCACAGATCGTGAGCGGTGGCGTACTGGGACTCCCACTCCTCACGCTGCTTCTCGTAACCAGCGATCCACTCGTTGGTTGCCGGGTCGAAGCCTTCCGGATACTTGTAGTTGCCCTGCTCGTCGTACTCTGCCGGCATGCCGTACAGAGCCGGATCGAAGTCCTCGGAAGCCGGATCGACGGAGTCGTTGGCCTGCTTGAGGGACAGGGAGATGCGGCGACGATCGAGATCAACGTCAATCACCTTGACGAAGACTTCTTCGCCCGGCTTGACGACGGTCTCCGGGTTCTCCACGTGGCGGTTGGCCAGCTCGGAGATGTGCACGAGGCCTTCGATGCCGTCTTCGACGGAGATGAAGACACCGAACTGGACGATCTTGGTGACCTTGCCCTTGACGATCTGGCCAGGAACGTGGGTGCGAGCGAAGCGCTGCCACGGATCTTCCTGGGTAGCCTTGAGAGACAGGGAGATGCGCTCACGATCGAGGTCAACGTCGAGCACCTCGACGGTAACCTTGTCGCCGACCTTGACAACCTCGGACGGGTGGTCGATGTGCTTCCAAGACAGCTCGGAAACGTGGATCAGGCCGTCAACGCCGCCCAGATCAACGAATGCACCGAAGTTGACGATGGAGGACACGACGCCTTCGCGAATCTGGCCCTTCTTGAGCTGGGACAGGAAGGTTTCGCGCACTTCGGACTGGGTCTCTTCGAGGTACTGACGACGGGAGAGCACCACATTGTTGCGGTTCTTGTCGAGCTCGAGGATCTTGGCCTTGATGGTCTGGCCAATGTACGGGGACAGGTCGCGGACGCGACGCATTTCGACCAGGGATGCCGGCAGGAAGCCGCGCAGACCGATGTCGACGATGAGGCCACCCTTGACAGCTTCGATGACGGTGCCTTCGACAACGCCATCGGCTTCCTTGATCTTCTCGATGTCGCCCCAAGCGCGCTCGTACTGTGCACGCTTCTTGGACAGAATCAGACGGCCTTCCTTGTCTTCCTTAGTGACGACAAGGGCCTCAATGGTGTCGCCGACCTCGACGACTTCGTCCGGATCAACGTCCTTCTTGATGGAAAGCTCACGGGAGGGGATGACACCCTCAGTCTTGTAGCCGATGTCGAGCAGGACCTCGTCGTGATCGACCTTGACGACGGTACCTTCGACCAGATCACCATCATCGAAGTTCTTGATGGTGGAATCGACTGCCTTGATGAAGTCCTCTTCGGTGCCGATGTCGTTGATGGCGACCTTGGCGACTTCGTTATTGTTCTCTGCCATTAATTTGGTTTCTTACAAATAGTGGGTGGATAAAATCGGTCTTCAATTATGTGCGTGCGATATAACACACGCAAGGCGTAAGTTTACATGGGACCATGCACAAAAAAGGCGTGCCGCAACCCGCGACACGCCCGAAATTACTTCATATTTTCACACACAGAGCGCAATTACAGCTGACGCTCGGCCATCTCGACCACGTTTTCCAGCAGCATGGCGCGGGTCATAGGGCCTACACCGCCTGGATTCGGCGTGTATGCCAAGGCCTTCTCATAACAGGCTTTATCGACATCGCCCTTCACGCGATAACGGCCGACCTCCTCGTCGAACACGCGAGAAACACCGACATCGACCAACACCGCGCCTTCCTTGATATCTTCCGGCTTGACGAAACCGGCGGAGCCCATGGCCGCAACGATGATATCGGCCTCACGCATATGCTTGCGCACGTCCTTGGTGCCGGTATGGCACAGCGTGACCGTGGCATTCACCGCCTTGCGAGTCAGCATGAGACCAATAGTGCGGCCGATGGTGATGCCTCGGCCGAGCACGCAGACCTCTTTGCCGTCCAGGTCAATGTCGTAGGCTTTGAGCAGTTCGATCACGCCTCGCGGAGTGCATGGCAGCGGAGTAGTGATCTCGCCGCGCGCATGCAACACGAGTTCGCCAAGATTATATGGGTGCATACCATCGGCGTCTTTCTTGGGGTCGATCAGATCGATGATGGCGTTCTCGTCGATGCCCTTCGGCAACGGCAACTGCACGATGTAGCCGGTGCAGGCAGGATCGGCGTTAAGCTCCTGTACGACTTCGGCGATTTGTTCGAATGTTGCGTCGGCAGGCAACTCCTTCTTAATGGAGTTCACACCGATTTCAGCGCAATCGGCATGCTTTCCGGCAACATATTTGACGGATCCGGCATCGGAACCAACCAGGATAGTTCCAAGACCGGGGTTAGCCCCCTGCTCTTTCAGCGCTGCGACTCGCTCGGCGAGATTCGCTTTGATCTGCGCGGACACCATCTTTCCATCGATTTTCACCGCCATGCCGGCCACTCCCCTTTTCGTTGTCTCATTGTTGTATTGGCATTTGCATGTATCGTAGGCTATCTTGGTTTCAGTCGTAAGTCGCACACGTATTTATGAGATGAACACGATTAGGGCGGTTCAGGAAGAGGGCAATCGACATGCGCTTGCACAAACGTTCTTTGTTACGCGCTTTCGCTGCGGGAATCGCGCTTTGCGTGGCGTTCGGCACGGCAGCATGTTCCGGAGGGTCAACTTCGCAGGAGAATGACGCCTCCGCCGACTCCGAAACCCCAACCGAACAGATCACTCCAATCGAAGTGGTCGCCTCGGTCAATCAATGGGGTTCTCTTGCCGAGCAGATCGGTGGCGTCCATGTGAAGGTCACGTCGGTTCTCTCTTCAACCGATGTCAATGCGCATGATTTCGAGCCGAAAACCGACGATATCGACAAACTTCAGCAGGCACAGGTCGTAGTGTCCAATGGTGCCGGCTATGACACTTGGGCCACCAAGAACCTCAGTAAGACCATGGTTTCCGTTTCCGCAGCACAAATGGTGGGCGCCGTCGAGGGAGACAATCCGCATTTATGGTTCTCCAGTGACGCCCGAAACGCCATGGCCAAGGAATTGGCCGACACATATAGCCGCATCATGCCCGCGCAAAAGAAATATTTCAACAACAAACTCACCGCGTGGAACAGGCGGGAGAAGAAAATAGAAAAGGACATGAAGGCGTTCAGCGACTCGCATAAGAACGTCTCCTACGCCGCCACCGAACCGGTGGCCTACTATCTGCTCAGCGACATGGGGTTCACCGACAACACGCCGGAGGGGTATCTGCAATCGTCCAGCACGAATTCCGAGCCAACCCCCACCGATCTTCAGGAATTTCAGGAATTGCTGGAAAAGCATAAAGTCGAGGTGCTGATCAACGACACACAATCCACAAGCGACGCCACGAACACGCTGACCGGCATTGCTTACAAATCCGACGTTCCCGTGCTTGATGTCAGCGAACAGATGCCCTCCGATTACGACAGCCTGACATCGTGGATCCGCGCTCTTATCCTGTCGTTGACCGATATGTTCGATGAACAATCCGATGCCGACGATCAGGATGCAACAAGTTCCGACAGCACGTCGGAAAACGCGGATTCCTTGGAATCAACCGCAGATTCCTCGACGCAAGACAACGATCAGACAACGAACGGATCGAACGATGCGCCGCAACCAAATCCGGTGAAATGATTGTTCGGCAAAAGCGATTGCCGAACAATCGATCGGTAATCGCTTTTGCCAAGACCATCCTGCGTCCAACTGAATGCGGGATGGTCTTTTTTGTTTGCCTGACGTTTTGCTTTTTACGCAAAGCCTCTCGTCTGATCGTTACGACGGTTTCAACGACAATCCTTATTGAGAATGATTGTCAACACCATTTGCGAGTATGTACGTGCATTCAAATCAAGGAGAAGCCATGCACGACGAGACACCTGCCTGCATCGAATTCGACGACGCCTGCGTCAAACGAGGCGGTCACGTCATCTGGCAACACGGCACGTTCAGCATTCCGCAAGGCTCGGTAACCGCAATCGTCGGTACCAACGGCGCGGGCAAAACCACCATGATGAAGGCCGAGCTGGGATTGATTCCAACCGCGCACGGCAGCATCAAGGTACTCGGACAGCCTGCAGGCTCCGCAAACCGGCGCATCGGCTACGTGCCGCAAAGCTACGCATCCGACATCGAATCGAACATCACCGCGGAACAGTCGGTGCTTCTCGGCTTGACGGGAACTCGATTCGGCATTCATCCCGTCACCAAAACACTTCGCGAGAAAGCCCGCAAGGCCATGGACTTCGTCGAGTTACAAGACAAAGCGAATTATCGCCTATCCGAACTTTCGGGCGGACTGCGCCAAAGGGTCGCCATCGCGCAGGCGCTCGTGGATGACCCGAAACTGCTGATGCTGGACGAGCCTCTCGCCAACCTTGATCTGGCGAGTCAACGCGCCACTGTGCACGTACTCGCCAAACTCAACCGCGAACTCGGCATGACCATCCAAGTGGTGGCGCACGACCTTAATATGCTTCTGCCCATCCTCACTGGAGCCGTCTATCTGCTTGACGGACATCCACACTATGCAGGCATGAACGAGGTGCTGGATTCCCATCTACTCACGCATTTATATGGCACGACCGTACAGGTGGTCACCACTCCGCAAGGAGATATGTTCGTGACGCCAAGCGAGGACGAGTCTGAAAACATGAGCATCGATGCGCATGCTCCAGAAGAAATCGCGCAATTTCACCATCACAGCCACACCACGCAGGAGGACTGAGCATGGACGGTACCGTATTCGCTTTCGACCCGGATTGGGTTTCCACGCTCAACGCCCCATTCATGACGAACGCGTTTCTCGCCGGCCTGTGCATCGCATTGGCAGCCGGCGTGATGGGTTATTTCACCATCGCCAGACATTCCACATTCGCAGCCCACGCCTTGGCACATATCGGACTGCCAGGTGCCACCGGAGCCGTATTGCTCGGCCTGCCTGTTTCCGCAGGTCTTGGCGTGTTCGCTCTCGGCGGAGCACTGGTGATCGGCGCGCTTGGCAAGAAGGCTTCACAGCGTGAGATCGCCACTGGAACCGTACTCGCTTTCGCCACCGGCCTTGGTCTCTTTTTCGCACGCATGTCAAGCTCGGCTTCGCAGCAGATGCAGTCGATTCTGTTCGGCTCGATTCTGACGATCACCGACGGTCAGATCATTGGTTTCGCGATTTTCGACGTGCTGCTTTTGGCTGTTCTGGCAGTGATCTACCGCCCGCTATTGTTCAGTTCGCTTGACGAGCAGGTGGCACAGGCAAAAGGCGTGCCCGTCGGTTTCATGAACATTTGCTTTATGACAATTATGGCCGGCGTCATTACCATTGCCGTTCCCGCAGTCGGCACATTGCTGATCTTCGCGTTGGTGATCACCCCCGCCGCCACCGCCAACATCATCGCCCGCTCACCATTCAAGGCGATGGTCGTCGCCACGGTGATCTGCCTGATTTCGATTTGGGGAGGGCTCGTGATTTCCGCCATGTTCCCCGCTCCCCCGAGCTTCATCATCGTGACAATTTCGACATTGTTTTGGGCGGTTGCGAAGGCTATTGAATCCTTCAAAAGAAAGTAGCAGAAAGAAGTATCGGAAAGCCGTCAGCGGGCGAAATCAGACTGCCTGACGAGTCGATGGATCAACAGGTTCCACCAAAGCATCGGCAATCGCGGCGACGCCTTCGCCCGAACCAGTGAATCCCATGCCATCCGTTGTGGTGGCGGTCATGGACACCTCACAACCTATGGCTTCAGACAACGCTCGTTCGGCTTCTTCCCTGTGTTTTCCGATTTTCGGCCGATTGGCGATCACGACCACGCTGGCACTCACTGGCTTCATACCACGTTCGTTCAGATAATCGACCGTGGTCCGCAACATTTCGGCGCCATGCTTGCCCGCGCCATCGGACTGCGAGCCGACACCGAACAAGGTGCCGATATCACCAAGACCGGCCGCGGAAAGCAATGCGTCAATCAACGCATGAGCGGCGACATCGCCATCCGAATCGCCCTCGATGCCATCGCCCTCCCAACGCAAACAGGCAAGCCATAACGGCTTGCCTGCATCGTGAGATGCGAATCGATGAGCGTCAAAACCCTGACCGATACGCATGAAACGCCTTACCTCTTCTTGGACTTCTTGCTTTCGGCCTCAACTCGGGCCAGCGTATCCATGGCAGCCTCCTCGGGAGCCTCGGTATGATGCTCCTCATCGCCGGGCTGGGCCGGCTCATACCCAAGGTTCACGTCCAGCAAACGCTGGGCCTCGGCTTCATCAAGGTGTTCGGACAGCGAAATCTCGGAAGTCAGAATGCTACGGGCCTTGGTAAGCATGCGCTTCTCACCAGCCGACAGACCATGCTCGTCAACATCACGCTGCGCAAGGTCACGCACCACTTCCGCAATTTTATTGACATCGCCGGTGGCGATCTTCTCGACATTCAGCTTGTAGCGACGAGACCAGTTCATCTCCTTCTCAATGATCGGAGTGCGCAGAATCTCGAACACCTTGGCCACTTCGTTGGCGTCGACGATATCTCGCACACCAACCTTTTTGGCATTATCAACAGGAACGTTGATGACCAGACCGTCAGACGAAAGCACCGACAGCTGCAGATATTCGCGGGTGATTCCCTTGACTGTCCGTTCGGTGATGGCCTCCACCTTCGCAGCGCCGTGACGTGGATAGACGACCATGTCGCCGACCTTGTAACCCATGAATCCTCCGTGAAAAGCTTACACAAAACCCGAATTATTGTGCCATCAGGGGTGGACTTGGCCAAAAACACTTGAAAAACGGAAAAATAGGCGCGACACGGGCCACTTTTCTTCCGTTTCATGCTTACACTTTTGCCATGGCTACAGAATCCAAGATCAATGAAGATGTCGTTGCTGTTCCTGTTCCCCAGGGCACACTGGATGCAGTAAGCAACGGTACGTTCTACAATCCTCACGAGGTGCTCGGCGGGCACCTCGGTTCCGGCAAGCATGCGGATGTCGTCACGATCCGAGTCTTGCGTCCGTTGGCAAAATCCGTGACGATTATCACTGAACAAGGTCAAACGCTCGCAATCCATGAATACAATGGCGTCTTCATGGCACTCGTTCCCGCCGCCGCAGCAGAAGAGGGGTACGGCGTGCCAGATTACCGTATTCGCACGGAGTATGAAGACGGTTCCGTTGTGGTGTCTGACGATCCCTATCGTTATCTGCCGACCATCGGCGAGATGGACATGTATCTATTCGGCGAAGGCCGTCACGAGCGCCTGTGGGAGGCACTTGGCGCACATGTGCTCCGCTATGACGATCCGATGGGTTCTTCTGAAGGCGTAGATGGCGAGCAGGTGGTTGGCACCGCGTTCACCGTATGGGCGCCAAACGCGCATGCCGTGCGCGTGGTCGGCGATTTCAATGGCTGGAACGGACGTACCCACGCCATGCGCGAACTTGGTTCTTCCGGCATTTGGGAACTGTTCATCCCAGGCATTGAGGCCGGCGAAATCTACAAGTATGAAATCCTCAACGCCAATAACGAATGGACCATGAAGGCCGATCCGATGGAGCGCTCCCACGAGATTCCGCCGCGCACCGGATCCATCGTGGTCGAATCCACCCATGAATGGGATGATGCCGATTGGATGGCCGAACGCGCGGCCAGCGACCCGCATAACGGACCGGTCAGCATCTATGAGGTGAACGCCTCCAGCTGGCGCAAGGACGTGAACGACTACCGTGAGCTTGCCGACAAGCTGGTTCCCTACGTGCAGAAGGAAGGCTTCACGCACGTGGAGTTCATGCCGTTGGCGGAACATCCGTTCGCAGGATCTTGGGGTTATCAGGTGACCGGCTACTACGCGATCGATTCGCGTTTGGGTGGCCCCGACGATTTCAAGTATCTTGTTGAGAAATTGCACGAGGCCGGCATCGGTGTGATCATGGATTGGGTTCCGGCCCACTTCCCGAAGGATGCGTTCGCACTGGGCCGCTTCGACGGCACGCCGTTGTATGAGGATCCGGATCCGACTCGTGGCGAGCACCCGGATTGGGGCACGTACGTGTTCAATTTCGGACGTCGCGAGGTCCGTAACTTCCTGGTGGCCAACGCCTGCTTCTGGCTGGATGAGTTCCATATCGACGCGCTTCGTGTGGACGCGGTCTCCTCGATGCTGTACCTGGACTACAGCCGTGAGGCCGGCCAGTGGCATCCGAACATCTACGGCGGCCGCGAGAATCTCGAAGCCATCGACTTCCTCAAGGAAGCCAACGCCACGGCATACAAGAACAATCCAGGCATCATGATGATCGCCGAGGAATCCACGGCTTACCCAGGCATCACCGCGCCGACCGACGCCGGTGGTTTGGGATTCGGCCTCAAGTGGAACATGGGTTGGATGCACGACACCCTGCAGTATCTGCATGAGGAGCCGATTAACCGCAAGTGGCACCACAACGAGATCACGTTCTCCATGGTGTACGCCTATTCGGAGCATTATGTGCTGCCGATCAGCCACGATGAGGTTGTGTACGGCAAGGGATCCATGTTCGGCAAGATGCCGGGCAACGATTGGCAGAAGTATGCCGGTGTCCGCGCGCTGTTCGCCTACCAGTGGGCCCACCCGGGCAAGAACCTCACCTTCATGGGCAATGAGATCGCCCAGTACGGCGAGTGGGATCATGACGGTTCCGTGGATTGGGCCGCGCTTGAATGGCCGGACCACCAGGGTGTGCAAAAGCTTGTCGCGGATTTGAACACGCTGTACAAGGCTTCCCCTGCACTTTGGAGCCAAGACTTCGACCCGGCCGGCTTCCAGTGGCTCACCAGCGATGACGCCGATCACAACACGCTCAGCTTCGTGCGTATCGGCAAGGACGGAGAGCAAATGGTGGTTGTGGTGAACTTCTCCGGCGAGGCATGGACCGACTATCAGGTACCGCTCACCAAGGGCGGCAAATGGACCGAAGTGCTGACCACGGATGATGAGATCTACGGCGGTTCCGGCATTCACAATGGCACGGTCGAAGCGATCGAAGGCGAATACCATTCACGTGATTGGTCCGCGAAAATCACCGTTCCGGCACTGGGCGCAGTATTCTTGAAGCCGGAACTCTGAGAAAGGCGGAAAGCTATGCTCAACTCATCAGCACAACCCACAACGGCTCCACGCACCGTTCTGGTGGTCGAAGACGAGCCGACACTGGCCACTGCCATCGCGCAGCGCATCACAGCGGAAGGCTGGACGGCGCGCGTGGCATCCGACGGCGCCAGTGCGGTTCAGGCCGCGACTACGTTGCGTCCGGATCTGGTCATCATGGACATCATGTTGCCCGTGATGGATGGTCTTGAGGCCACGAAACGCATCGTGGCGGAGCGCCCTGTGCCAGTGCTGATCCTGACGGCACGAGACGACGAGGCCGATAAGGTCATCGGCCTCGGTGCCGGAGCCGATGACTACATGACCAAGCCGTTCTCCATGCGCGAACTCATCGCCCGTTGCAAGGCGTTGCTGCGCCGTGTAGATCGTGCCAAGGTCATCGCCAAAAACTCCGAAAACGAGAAGCTTCTCGATTTCGGCTCCTTGGTCATCGATCCCGCGCAACGTATCGTCACCGTCAATGGCAAGCAGGTGCACCTGACCCCTACGGAATTCGATTTGCTGGCCACGCTGGCCCGCAAGCCGAAGTCCGTGCTCACTCGCGAGAAACTGCTCGAGGAAGTGTGGGATTGGGTGGATGCTTCCGGCACTCGCACCGTCGATTCGCACGTCAAGGCATTGCGCCATAAGCTCGGTTCGAAGACCATTCGTACCGTGCATGGCGTCGGTTACGCGTTCGAACCGCCAGAAGTCCAAGACTAATGCGCTAAAATTCGGTGGTATGCGTACTACCGATACAAAACCAGGGCGTTCGGTGAATCCATTGGAAACCGAACGTCCTATTGGTTTGTTCTCATCGCTCAAAATTGAATTGAGCGTTCTGATCACCATCTCCACCGCCATTGCGTTCATCATGGCGTGGTTCCTGCTCAAAGTAGGGCTCAGCGTATGGATCGCCATGCCCATTACCCTCGCCGTGGCTTTAGGAATCACATATTTCTTCTCCAGAGGACTCACCTCTCCCCTGCGCCAAATGCGCGACGCCGCCGAAGCGATGGCAGAAGGCGATTACACCGTGCGCGTCCATGTCGACTCCAATAGTCGCGATGAAGTCGGCCAGCTCGCCCTCACCTTCAACGAAATGGCGGAAGAGCTTCAGCATGCCGACCAGATGCGCCGGGACATGGTAGCCAACGTAAGCCACGAATTACGCACGCCCGTATCAGCGCTTCAAGCCATGGTCGAAAACATGGCGGATGGCGTGATCGACCCTACGCCATCAAATCTGGAAAGCATCCTCAATCAGACGCACCGCCTGTCCGATCTGATCGCGTTCCTTCTTGATCTTTCCCGCATGGAAGCCGGCGCGGCAAGCCTGCAAATCGAAATGTTCAATTTCGCCGATTTTCTTGACGAAACCGTGGAACCGTTGGAAATCGCCGATGCCGGGCATGCGCATGACATCGAAATGCATGTGCCCGACGATATCGAGATGGCAGGCGATCAGGACCGCCTGCGCCAACTGTTCACCAATATCATCGCGAACGCGCTCAAGCATTCCGCGGACAATACCACGGTGCTTATCGAAGCACACGAAAACAAGGATTTCGGCACCATCGTCACCAATGTCGTCAATTTCGGATCGCAGATTCCGCAAGAGGCGCGTTCCGACATTTTCCGCCGTTTCGTCAAAGGAAAAACAGGTCCGGGCACCGAATCGGGCGGAACCGGCTTGGGATTGTCCATCGCACGTTGGGCCGCCCAGTTGCACGGTGGTTCGGTGAGGGTCGTCGATGACCCGCGTGGAGCCGATTTTGAAATCATTCTGCCGAAATACCATGTTACGGATGACGAATAGAGGATTTCTCACGTCACTGCACTTGCGTGCGTGACCATGCTTGCGTTGGGCCAACCTTCTGCGTTCCCGCCGGAGTGTGAGCCAAAGCAAGCACGGTCACGACCGTAGCACCCTCCTTCCGCATCGTTTCGACGCAACTGCGCATGGTCGCACCGGTCGTGACAATATCATCCACCAGAATCACCATCGTGTTGCGCAAGGAAACCGAAGGACACACCGAAACATGCCCCTTCAAACGTTGCGACCGTTGCGCCGCACCGCTGGTCTGCACTGATTTCCCTTTGACCCCCCTGTTCTCCAACGCGTCACGCACCGTCACCTCGCAGCCTGTTTCCTCCCGTAGAAAACCTGCCAGATGTTTGGCGATCGGCATCATATGTTTACGTCCGCGACGACGTATTGAAGCGGGAGACGAAGGCGCGGGAACCACAACAACATCATGGCATGAACCATGCCTATCACGAACGAAGTCAATAACGCCAGACGCTTTTGCAAGGGCGCATATCGCATCGGCGAACGCACGGTCACATTCCTCGTCGCCGTGATCCTTCCACGCGAGAACCGCCCTTCTGACCGTGCCACGGTACCATCCGCATGCGAACCAGCGTTGCATCGCCACACCGTCAAACGACTGTGCGGTCGGCTGGGAAAACAATGCCCTGCAAGCTTCGCATAGCACTTCATCCGGTTTGTCGCACCCGGCGCAGCCCCGGGGAAACAGCAGATTAACCACCATCGAGCATGCCCTCGCCATTGAGTTCATGCGAAACCTCCCAACAGGTTCTATCGCGATAGACTGGCGATGATTCCACCGCACAATTTCACGGTATCGTTCGGACAGGTAACCTTCACCGCCCTGGTGCCTGCCTTTGCCGCGGGATAATCGTTACCATCCGGATCCATACGGTCTCCCACAAAAACAATCTGCGCCACCGTAATGCCGAGAATATCGGCCAATTCTCGAACAGCGAACGACTTGTCGACGTTTTTTTCGGAGATATCGACGCTGCTGGCGCCGCCCGGCCGTACCTCCAAATGCGGTAGATCGGCGGCAACCGCTCGTGCCAGACGATTCTTCTTCTCGTTGGTTGGATCCCACGCCTCCTTGGCTTCGATGGGCGCAAGCTGCCCTAATGCGGAGAATGTGATCTGGCTGCCACGATCCTCGATACGTTCACCCCAAACGTGCGTGAGCCAGATACCCTGTTCGCGCGCATTGCGTTCCAACGATTCGTAAGCTTTCGCACGATCATCCGCGCTGAGGTCATGGGCGAAGACCGGCGCCCAATCCGATCCGCCCCAACGGTAGTATCGGGTGCCGCTGGTCGGCATAAGATGCAGATGCGACCGATTGGCTTGACCTGTCAACCGTTCCACCACCTGACTTTTCAGCAATGCATACTTGCCACCGGTGATCACCGCGACATCAATCAACGATGTCAATGCGGAGAAGCATTCGGCCATGTCGTCCTTCATTGGCTTTTTCGACCTTGCCAACGTGTTGTCGAGATCGAAGGCGATAAGGCGTACTCCATTGCACAATTCCTCGATATCCACGTCGTTCCAACAGGGCACGGAAATATCCGTCATGATCGTTTCCTCCTGTGTCGATGCAATGAACAATATGCTATCGCATGATTCGCGCAAGGCCCTGATATGGTAGAAGCCATGTATCAATTGCCTTGGGAATCAACAGTGTATAGAAACCGTCATGGTCGTGGGACCCGCACTCCCATGTTCGGTACCAGACTTCCACGTTATCGTACAAGAAGCGGTATGTTCGACGACATGCTGGTGGCTCAGATCCGTAGGCTCAACGATGCATGGCCCGAACTGGTGGCACCGGTACAGTTTGCGGTCGAGGATGTTCCGCCATCCGACCCGGCACCTTGGGAGGCCACTGCGCACTTGGGCTCGCAGTCTTTCCCCGCGGAACATGGCATTCCGCCGCGCGTCGTGCTGTACCGTATGCCTTTGCAATCGCATGCGCGAAGCCGTATGGACCTGCAATTCGCCATCCGCGACGAAGTGGTGTTGCGCTTGGCGGAACTGTATGGACGCCGTCCCGAAGAGATCGACCCCGATTGGGGTATGTGATCAACGCACGACGGTCATGTTCTGGTTGGCCAGCACCTGCTCGCGGGCTTCCTTCAGATCCGTTGCGCCGATAATCGACACTCCGGCCAGTTTCGCATCCGATACGTCTTTTTGGCTGATACGGATGTTCCACACCATTGATTGGTCCGGATCGGCAAAGCTTACGGCGGCAACGTCTCCATCGTTGATATCCGCCAGATCAACCGTTGTCGAAGCGCCGGATTGGAGAGCAATCTCGCGCTGGTCAACAGTATCTCCGACACTGTTATAGGACGTCAATGTTGCTGTGCGCTCATCGCCCGATATGTTGGTGATGCCCACTTGAGCCGTGGCATGGTCGGGCACGGCCATGGCGGAGACGCTCATCGGCACTGAAGCGTTGACCAAGGCGAAATCAGCCTGGTCATCATCGCCATCATTGGTGATCTTCGCGGCGACGGATACCGGCTCGCTGGCGCTGATGGTAAGTCCGGTCGCCGACTTGGGAACCGAACCCAGGTCGATGACCGAAACGCGATTCGATTCGAGCGTCTGCTGATTGGTTTTCTTCAGACCTTGGTCATCCGTCCAAGATACGGTGACGTCGGCCTGCCGAGACGGATACACATACAGGTTGACGGCATCGCCTTCCGTGAGTCCGTCAATCGCCAATGTTTTTGCGGCAACAGTATTGGGAACCGCATAATCCGATCCTTTTGCAACCAGACCATCCATGGCTATGGTGCGCACCACGGCCGCAACGGGAGTGTCCACGCTGGACACGGTAACGTACAAAGCATCCTGCCCGGAAGCTGCTGCGGCAAGGTTCAGCACAGATTCCTTGCCCGCGCCAACCGTCAACGTCGAACCGGTAGACAATGCCAAAGCACCCGACTTGTCGGATCCCCAAACCTTGATGTTCACCGACGTGGCCTTAGCCGACGGATTGGCCACGACCAGCTGCTGGGTCATGCCTGTTTTGGTGCCCGACACCATCAGCGACTGCTTCAAAGCCGGAGCGACACAGGAAGCAGCGGAAACGCCTTTCAAATCTCCCTCAGTAGCCCAAGACATCACCGAAGAGGCCGCTCCCGTTCCATCGGAAGCCGACAGCAATCGGGTATTCTGCAATTGGGCTCCGTCATCGACCGTGCCGGACGCCATGAAAATATCATCATCCGATCCGGCATCATCCTTGTTCAACACCAATGACGAAGTGGCTTCATCAGCTCCGAGAAGCCCTACGGAAGAGCGGAACACCGAACCGAAGGACGCATAACGCGCCGACGACATGATATTGCCGTTGGACGCTTGATATTCGCTGTCTCCATACGCATCAGTATCAGCTATCGTCATTCGTGCTGGACAATATGTTTCCAGCTGACGCGGACTGACGGTACGGGATACGGATGAACGCTGCGTTACCGGCGAATCCGCATGAATCCAAGTCGGGCGGTAGATTACGGCCACGGTCGCCAGTGCGACAATGACCAACACCGACACTATGGCCAGAATTACACGCCAAACCGTTTTGGAACGGGAATGTTTGCTCATGCTTCCTCCTGACCGTGACGCCTCATGCGCGGAAGCGCAACCAAGCAATACGCTGCGAGAACAATACCCATGCACCACAGCCATGCCTGACGCCACACACTCGATTCAGCCTGTCGATATCCCTTGCGGTCGATATGCTGCTTGGCCGTATCTTGGATGGTGAGACGATAGTATGTTCCCGCATCAGTGCTTACGACATTCTGTGTGCCATCGGAAGCGCTGATATTGGAACTCAACTGATCGGTTATCTCCTTTTGCGCCTTGTCTTCGCCGGAGCGCACCACATAGATGCCTCCGAATCCCAACTCGCTCAAATCGGCGACGGCGTCGGAATCAGCATTCGACAACAGCTGCGCGCAATCCTTGGCGATGGCCTTGTTCGCATCATCGGAACGTCCGAACGCCACTTCGACACGCTGTGCCGGAGAGCTGTCGATCAAATCACCTCGGCGGGTGCGCATCACATTGTAGCTGATGGAACCGGCACTATCCGCGCGTACTGCGAGCACACGCCTCGCCTCATCCTGCGCAAGATAGTCGGAAGCAACAATCGGCAAACCGGAATCACTGGTCGAAACCGTGTTATGGTCTCTGGCGACATAATCAAAACCGGCACTCGCCACAACCGACGCCGCAATCAGCATGACCAGCACGATTCGTGCCGCACGCCCGGCAATAATGCCAGTAGAAGCGCCATTCCTCTCAACTTCGACATCGCCGGTGGGCCTCTGCCACAGCATGACGAAACGTTGCACCGCACCGCCTGCGACCATGCACACGCAAGACAGCAGTCCCATCATCGTGAATGAAACGCCGGGAAGCACGGAACCGGCCACGGCGCCATCCGCATCGACCGCAACCACAACCGCGGCGGAAAGCAGCGACGTGGCAAGACCCGCGATCGCCACGACCCACATCATACGCGACACGCGAAGCACGAATGGCAGGAACAGCGATACCGCGGCAAGAAGCACAATCAATGCCAACATTGCAGCAGCCACATACTGCCAAATCTCGCCGGATACGGCAACGCCGAACGCACGGGAAACAATATCCGAAAGATTTGCGATCATCGGATGCCCATCATGCGCAGACGACGGCAATATCACACTGCCAAAAATCTGACGCCACGTACCTGCTCCTGCGAAACGTACCGTGTTGACCAATGTGGGCGCGCATACGGAAGCGGCCGGCAGCGGAATCAGCAGCAGCGTCGTTCTATGGGAGCGTACAAGCATCAGGAACACAAGGAACGACAACATCAGCGGCAGCAGCAATTGCGGTTCGGCCGCGACGACGGGAATAAAGCACAATGCCGCAAGCGCCGCGGCCTGCACGGAAGCCTGCGGATTGACCAGATCTTCCGTACGGTACATGCCTACGGCTCGGAAAGAAAACGCGAAGGCCGCAGGAAGAAACACCATGACCGTCATCATCGTCACGTCGGCATCGCTGTACACGTTCATCGACAATGCGATGGCGAACCATGCCAACGCGATCACGCAACGCACCGTGTCGGACCGAGTAAAGATTCCAGCCAAAGCCCAGAACGACAGCACCATCAAAGGAGCGGACAAGAAGAACACCACGGCGACTGCGGTCGCAACATGGCCAGCCGTGAATACGGAAACCACCATGAGCACCAGCAGCCAAGGCGCGCTCGGGGCGCTGATTCCCGTTCCCGCGGTATACGCCCACGACGTGGTGGCGGCATGCACCAACTGGCTGAAACTGGCATCGGTCGGCAGCAACGTTTGAGAATATATCGACGCGCCGGAGAACACGCTCCGAAGCACATTCCAATATAGGAAGACGATCCATGCGAAGGCGATCACCGCCGATGCGATGGCAAGCCCCCACCTGCGCATGAGCCTTTTACGCAGATGCGCCTTGGCAAGAGGGCTGAGGATCACAGTGCCACGCTGGTCAAGAAACGCACGCTTGCGATCGTTCCATTGGCCGATCTGCTGACGAGTCGTCTGCAATGCGGCCAATGCCTTCAAGGAGACCCTACTCTGCTCACGCAATCGGGCACGGGCCCTCCATGCGCCCGGCAAGTGGAGCAACGAACGCCAAGGCAGGGCCAATTCGCAACAGGCATGGTATGGCTGTTTGCGCGTCAGGCACAGCACGGCCAGTCCCAACGCCTTCAGTATCGACCAGATCCACAGCAGCGGCCACCAAGAACGATGCACGTCCGTATACGCGTATTTCGTATTCGCCTCGCGTACCGCAAGGTACGGATCGACGCGGCCTTCCTCATCTTCAACAGGTTGGCCGTTTTTGGAACGCACGCCTTCAAATCTTGCCCTCCTATGGGCGATTCGCGCCTGCGGGACCACCACCACACGGCCACCGCCCAGGCAGATGCGCCTGCACAGGTCCGTGGATTCGGCGAACGTGCCGAACCATGGATCGGCACCCTTCCAAGTACGCAAGGTGGCCAATGGAACCAGCGCGCCGGAAAGCGACACAGCCAACACATCCTGCCGGCCATCATACTGTTCCTGATCCGGCTCACCGTCCACCACCAGAGACGTGACATTGTGGTGCCCCGCATACAAACCGACGTTATGCAGGCTTTCCGCCTGCCAATCCAACTGTTTCGCGCCAAGCAAAGACGCAGTCGGCGTGTTTTTCCAAGCATCGAGCAACACCTCAAGGCATGACTCATCGGCCGGCCTGGAATCGTCATGCAATGTCCACAGAGCACCGACCCGGTCGTCAAGATCGATCTGTTGCATTGCACGAGCCACGGCATTCATGAATGAAGAAGCACCCTTCACTCCTACGAGAATGACACGTATGGTCTTGCTTTCGGGAACTTCCGTAAGCACACCGGCAGGCGACGGGATAACGCTAAACGTCATCTGCATAGGCTGCTCAACCTGATTGGTGCAATCCGCAACGATAATAGTGCCTGGAAGCACACGCTGTGCGAGCACCGCGGCAAAAGTGGATGAGAAAAAACGTAGATCGCTTTGCGCGGTAATCACCGCAGCCACGGATGAATCGGCATCCTGCCGATGGGAGTACGGCCTGCTGTTGAGCAGATCGGTCACAATTCCCTGGATATCGCTGCTGGCGTTAGAATTCATAATTTCAAGTGTACGCACAGGGTGTGCCGTGCGTTATGCCCGTTCCTTGTGTTCCTTCTTATACCGACGGCGCTCACGTTCGCTCATGCCACCCCAAATGCCGAAACGCTCATCATGCTCGATGGCCCATTTCAGGCATTGCTCACGAACCTCGCACTGGGCGCACACTCGCTTGGCATCCCTGGTTGATCCGCCCTTTTCAGGAAAGAACGCTTCCGGATCAGTCTGAGAACATAACGCCCTATGCTGCCAGGAAACATCATCATCGCTTTTGAACAGACCCCACAGTTCCGCAAGCGGATTATCGGAGGACTCGTCGATCACGCCCCACATGCGTCCTCCCCTGCTATACGTATGCGCACTTTTAGTCGTGTTAAATTACACACATGCAATTTCTTTTTGTCAAGTTTTCCGCCGTGTCAATCACTATAATTCGAGAAAAATATGGTACATGGTACCTCCAAGAACGACGGGGGACTGAAGCAGAATCCGTGAAAATCGGGGAACATCTCTATAATCCCATGACAGAGTAGTGGTATGTTCTAGAACGCGTTGAGATATGGCGTGATCTTTTGTATAAACAGGAAGGCGATACCGTGACCACATCACCAGCCGGCGATAAGCTTCCTAACGTCAATGGACTGAGAGACGCAAAGCCGCGTCACAGCCTTGGCTATCGAGTGCAGCATCGTGCGAGGACGATAGTCGCTTCGGTCATCGCGGCGATGCTGGTGTTCTCGGGAACCGCAGCGGCCGCAACATGGCTGGATGTGAATGGCATCATCAAAGACCATTCGGTCGAAATCATCGGACAAGGCTCACTTGACGCCAACACCTCGATCATCGATCCCAACTCCGGCAAACCCATCGAATTCGTACTCATCGGGCAGGATTCCCGCGATGGCGAAGAGAACCAGTCCGTCGGAGGCAACTTCGACGACGTGGTAGGCAACCATCAGGCCGACACCACAATGGTGGCGCAGATTTCCGCGGACCGCACCAAAATCAATCTCGTTTCCATTCCGCGCGACTCCCTAGTGGACATACCGCAGTGCGAAACGACCAACGGCACGATTCCCGCGCAATACAATGTGATGTTCAACTCGATTTTCGCGAACGCATACCAGACCGGCGGCGATCTCGCTTCAGCCGCAAGCTGCACCCTGAATGCAGTGAACAGCCTCACCGGACTGAACATTCAAAACTTCATCGTCGTGGATTTCGCAGGACTGGTCAAAATGATCAATGCCGTAGGCGGAGTCGACCTGTGCATCCCACAGGACGTCGACGACCCCTACACCAGCCTGCAACTCACCAAGGGCCTGCACCATCTGGACGGACACCAGGCAACGCAGTACGCACGAACCCGCCATGGTCTGGGAGACGGATCCGACACATCACGAACAACCAGACAGCAATACCTCATCAAACAGTTGATGAACGAAGCGCTCAGCAAGAACCTCTTTACTGACACCGCACAGCTCTACCAGCTAGCGAAATCAGCCTTGCAATCACTCTATATCTCGCAAGGCATGGCCGATACCGCAGCGCTTGCAGGTCTTGCCATGAGCCTCAAGGATTTCAATCTGTCCAACCTGTATTCGCAGACCGTTCCGGTAGTATCCGCGCCGTCGGACCCGAATCGTTCGGTCTGGACCGATGAGGCGGAGACGCTATGGGAGAAGATGCGCGCGGACAAGCCGATTTATGGTTCCGACGAATCCGACGCGAACACGGATGCCAATACCGCAGGCAATTCCGACGGTTCTTCCGATAATTCGACGGATGGCACTGACAACACGGGTTCCCAGGAAGCCGCACAGACGCCTGATCCGGTCACTGGTCTGATCACGCAAGCCGATGGCACGCTTATCGATCCGAACACCGGTGGCACCGTCGATCCGGAAGATGGCTCCATCCATGACGCTCTTACCGGGCAGTACATCGGACTTGCCGATCGTTACCTCAACGCGACAGTTTGTGCCGTTCCCGCAAAGAACTAGACCGCTTTCACCGAATCCGTTCCTACACGGTGTAAATGGTGTAGGAACGGATTTCTTTTTGGAGGATATTGTATGAGTGAAGAGAACGGCGGCAAGGACCCCATGCCCGCACCACCGAGCTTCATCCCGTCCGCAGGACGGAAGAAGACGGAATCACAGCCTCACAAATCCACAATTCCTTCTCAATCCGGCTCTCCGTCAATTCCGAGTTTTTCGCCTGCCGCACAGCCAGCGCGCTCAAGTGCCCCGCACGCCAGCAGGCGTACAGCGCAACCATCATCCGTAACTCCATCCGGTTCCAGCGCTCCACAGAGTTTCCGTCCTGCCGCAAACTCCACCAGCAGACCACGTAAGTCGGCATCATCGTCTCCTGCATCGTTTGCTCCTGCTTCAGCTCCGAACAATCACCGTGCGTCTCAGCAGGTACGAGGATCCTCCTCCATACCCACTGGCATGCCACGAACAACGCGACAGAACACGCCCAGACAACCTTTGTCCGGCAATAGCACAACAGGATACCAATCCACTGCGAAAGCCGTGCTCCCCCACAGAAAACGACATATGGGGCGGGTCATTCTCGCGTTTTTCCTTGCTGTGATTCTCGCCTTGGGACTGTCGATATTCTCCGCATGGAATTGGGTGGATGGACAGCTCAACAAACAGTCTTGGTTGACGAACAAAGCCGATACCGCTGGCGAAAGCTGGCTGATCCTCGGTTCCGACGAACGCGAAGGCACCGTTGGTGACGCTGGCGACGTGACCGGTTTCAGAACAGACACCATTCTGGTACTCACCAAACCGAAATCCGGACCTTCCTCACTGATTTCCATTCCGCGTGATTCCTTGGTGGAAATCGACCAGAGTTACATGAAAATCAACGCCGTCGCCCAACTGTACAACGGCAAACAACTGGTTAACGAAGTCGAAGACATCACCGGGCAAAAAATCAACCACGTGGCAATGGTGCAATTCGGGGGTCTGGTCAAAGTGGTCGACGCTTTAGGAGGCGTCGAATTATGCTACGACCAGGATGTAAGCGATCCGTACTCCCAGTTGAACTGGACTGCCGGTTGTCATACTGCCGACGGCACCACCGCGCTTGCGTTTTCTCGTATGCGTTACGCGGACGCGCAAGGCGATTTCGGTCGTGCAGTCCGTCAACGCCAGGTCATCAACGCCATAGTGAAAAAGGGCGCGTCCAAGGATACGCTGCTGAACTTCGGCAAGGTCAAGAAAGTCGCGGAAGCGGCGTTAAGCTCCGTGACCGTGGACGAGAAAGCTTCGACCTCATCGCTGATGCGCATGGCTTTGGCGTTCAAAAGCGCTTCTGGGGATCAAGGCATTTCAGGAAGCGTTTATTGGACCGATCCCGACTACTACGTTGATGGTGTCGGCTCAAGCGTGCTCTTGGACGAGGATAAGAACCTCGAACTGTTCTCCGAATTGGCTAAGGGGACCCATCGGGCTGGCACTGTAGGCACGCTCGCCGAACAGCAAAGCTGAGGGTTGTGGTCAGGATGTGGATAACCATATCCTCCGACCACAACCCTGATTCTCGCTTGCGTCCATCCGCCACTGCTGTTCACAATGACGGCATGAACAGCAAAACCAAGCGCAAGCATACCAATGGATTCAATGAGGATCGGCTGATGCTCATCAGCTGGGCCGCGCCGGTATTGTCGCAACTTGTCATGCTTGTCATAATGATCGCGCAACGGCAATGGCTATATGTGGCCATGCTTGCTCCTGGACTCATCAGCAGCGCGTTGTCTCTGGCATCCATGGCGTTGCGTTCCAATCAGAAGCAGCAGCATGACGAACCTGTCTCCACCACCTATGCAAAGGTGGTGGAGACCGCAAGGCAAAACAGCCATTCGCCGTTCGCCGCAATGCCCCATATGTGTTTCGAGCGGTTCTACGCTCTGGACGAGGACGCGCTGCCTTGGCGCACCATCACACGAACATGGCTTTCCTCCACATCATCCTGCCCTATAGGAGTCACGGAGCATGGCTTGTTTCGCACGGATCTGCAACGATCAGGACCGCATGCCATGGTAGCAGGCACCACGGGTTCGGGAAAATCGGAATTGCTCATCAGTTGGTGCTTGTCGCTCGCCATGCAATACAGCCCTGATGATCTGCATTTTGTGTTTTTGGATTTCAAAGGAGGATCGACATTCAACGCTTTGGAACATCTTCCCCACACCGTTGGCAATGTCTGCGATCTTGATTTGTTCCACGCGATTCGCGCGTTGAATGCCATTGAACAGGAATTGGTGCGTCGTGAGGCTCTGGTCAGCGCCGAACGTGTTTCCAGATTCGACCAATTGGTCCGGCCTCCGGCACGACTGGTTGTGGTCATCGATGAATTCCATGCGCTTCGAGACCGTCTGCCCGACTATATGCAACGGCTGAATCGTCTTGCGTCACTTGGCCGTTCCCTTGGCATGCATCTGATCGTCTGCACGCAATATCCCATGGGCCAAGTCCATGCCGACATGAAAGCCAATATCTCGCTGAGCATATGCTTACGGGTTACAGACCAAATGCAGTCGAACGAATTGATCGGCATACGTGACGCAGCGCTGATTCCTCCCAGCATTCCCGGTGCAGCCTATTGCAATGACGGACAACACACCACACCTTTCCTATGCAGCGCGGTCCGCGATGTCAACCGACTTGTCCGTAATATTGGAACGGCCGCACGATTCCACGCCTGCAAACGCCCCGATCTCCTGTTTTCCGAGCCTCTCACGCAACATGCAACGCAATCCGATCTTTCCATCCCATCAAACCAGTCATGGCATAACGTTCCCTTTGCGCTTGCCGACGATGGCGTATTGGTGTATACCGCCATTCTTGACGTGAGCCAACAGAATATCGCCATCATCGGTGCCTACGGCAGCGGCAAAACCAATCTACTGTTGCATTGCGCACGCTGGCTATATGACACGGGTTGCGCCAATATTCGTTTCACACGCAAAACCGAACATGGCATGGTGACGGATGACGGCAAACCCTTACCGTCGCATAAGCGAACCATCTGGATTGTGGATGATGCGGACGAAGCGCTTAATCCCTTTTCCTCTGCGCCTGAAGCGAACGAATTGCGTGAGGCGTTGGTCAATCCCAATATCACAGTGATTGCCGCGGTGGAAAAACCTATTTCCGCACTGCTGGACCGATGTCCGACTCGTGTGGCGTTCCCCTGCGGAGAACGTTCCAACGATCTGATGCTCGGCATTCCCGGCGCAATTCTGGACGGGTTCGCAGCCGACGACTATACCCTCCCAGGTCGTGGCGTGCTCATGCAACAGGCCAAAGCATGCCCTATTCAGTGCGTGGAATTCCAAGGTTTTTAACGATTCGTGGGATTCTTTTCGCGAAGACTCTTGAAAAGTCGCGCGATTCGTGGTTATCTGAATAACGGACTTACATGCCGTACATGGCAAGAGGAAGGCGATTATATGAGCAGTGCTTTTGACTGGCGCGCCAAGGCCGCATGCCGCGACAAGGATCCGGAGCTGTTTTTCCCGGTCGGCAATACAGGCGCCGCCTATCAGCAGATCGAAGAGGCCAAGGCCGTCTGCCGCACCTGCAAGGTGATTGACGCGTGCCTGAAGTGCGCGCTTGACACCAATCAGGATTACGGTGTTTGGGGCGGTTTGAGCGAAGACGAACGTCGTGCGCTCAAGCGCCGTGCCATGCGTGCCCGCCGCTCCCAAGCCATGCAGATGCAGATCTGAAATTTTCAAAGATCCATCATTGCATACGCTCTGCGAATAGCGACTTACAACGAAAATGTCCGGTTGACTTCCCCTGGTCAACCGGACATTTTCGTATCTTTCCTATCGTTCCTGCGCCGCACGCAGCTTCATATCGAGTACTACTCGGGTGCCACCGCCACGACGGGGCTCCCAACGGACCGTGCCTCCGAAATCGTTGTTGACGAACGTGCTGATGATCTGCGTTCCCAAACCGGATCCGGAGGAACGTGCCATACCATCATGCTCCTCATTGGCCAAGCCCGTGCCATCGTCTTCGACCACAACATTGAGGTTGTTGCCACCGCGTCCCACGGAAATCGTGATATGACCTTCTTTGCGACCTTCGAAGCCATGTTCCACGGAATTGGTGATCAGCTCGGTCAGCACCAATGACAACGGCGTGGCATCCTGCGCCGGCATCATGCCGAATCTGCCGATGAAGTCGATGTCGATATGCTGGTCACGCATGGTGGCCAAATCCACCGCCATCTTCAACAGGCTGGAAATGACCTTGTCGTAATCGACGATTTCATCGGCGGTCTGGCTCAAGCCTTCATGGACCATGGCGATGGTTTGTACACGACGCTGCGCCTCTTTCAGCTCTTTCTTGACCTCTTCGGACTTGGTCTTACGTGCCTGCAGTCGCAGCAATGCGGAAACCGCCTGAAGGTTGTTCTTGACGCGATGGTGGATTTCGGAAATCGTCGCATCCTTGGTCTGCAGTTCCTTTTCACGACGGCGAAGCTCAGTCACGTCGCGACATAGCACAACAGCGCCAACGCGGCCATTGGCATCCATCAACGGCAGCGAACGCATGGACACCGCGGACTTGTTGGCATCGAGTTCGGAATCGACGGCGGCTTTGCCACTGAGCACCAGAGGCAAGGTTTCCAGCACGGGATCGTTCTCGCGCAGCAATTTGGTGCCGATTTCGCTCAGATACTCCCCCTGCATGGTGCTGACCGATCCCAAACGTCGGAAGCAGCTGATGGCATTCGGCGAAGCATATCGCACGATACCTTCGACGGTGAGCACGATGAAGCCGTCCGCCACACGCGCATTGTGACGCTGGTTCATAATCGGATTACGATATGGGAACTGACCGCGAGGAATCATCTCATACAGCTGCTTACCTGCGCTGATGCTTTCGGATTCGTAACGTCCGTTCGACTCCCGGGTGGCCATATTCGTCTCACGTACCACCAAGCCCAGCGTCTTGCCATTATGACGCACCGGCGCATACACATTGCACACCGTGGACTCGCCCACAGTGCGGAGCACCGTGGAACGGAACACCGATTCGGAAGCCATCGCGGCATCCAATTCAGCGCTCATTTCCTCCTCGACAACGTCGCCGACCACATCGTCGGCCCTCAGGCTCATCACCGTGGATGGACGACACTGTTCGGCAATAATGTATTTGCCCTCGCCATTTTGCAGAATGAGCAGCAGATCAGCAAAACTCAGGTCGGCGATCACCTGCCAGTCGGCGACCAGATGATGCAGCCATTCACGATCTTCGTCATCGAAATCGGGACGGGTCGTCAAGATATGTGAGAAATCAGCCATGCGCTCCATCATACGCATCACACCAGAGGTTTTGCACGGCACGACGCATATTGCAGGAAAAGCAATATTGACATATCCATGAGTTACGGTAACGTAGGTTACGGTTCCGTAACTTACAGTGGAGGCACACAGATGGCGAAACCCACAGACGTAGAGATCGAGGAAAAACGAGCGATCATCGCCGAGGCACGCGAACAGGCCCTTCAAGCCAAGGCCGATATTATTCGCGTGAAGGCACGCAACAAGGCCGAGAACATCCGCAAGAAGGCCGACGGCAAGGCGAAAATGGCTATAGCCAAGGGCGAAGCTCGTGCCGCGAAAATAGAAGGCATCACTCCGACGGAGATCGAACGTAAGATTCGTCTTGACGTGCATGGTCGCCCCAAGCCGGCGATGCGCGGCTGGATTCATGCCGTGGCCACTCCTCTGGCATTGGCGGCCGGCATCGTGCTGATCTGCCTGGCACACGGTACCGGTTTGAAGTGGGCCTGCGCCGTGTTCATGACGTGTTCGCTGGTATTGTTCGGCAATTCCGCCTGCTACCATTTGGGCGATTGGTCACCTCGCGTCACGGATGTGCTACGACGCATCGACCATATGAATATCTTCCTGCTGATCGCAGGCACTTATACGCCGGTCTCCTTTGCACTCGAACCGTTCTGGCGCAATTCAATCATCGCGGGCATGTGGATCTGCACTACCGTGGCGCTCATCATTCACGTCATCTGGATCAGCGCCCCACGCTGGCTTTACGTGATTGTGTATATTATTTTCGGTGTTTCCGGAGTGGCATTCATGGGATTGTTCTGGATTTCGCCATATGCCGGTCCGGCGGTTGTGGTGCTGTTGGCCGCAGGCGGAGCCTGCTATATCGCCGGAGCCATCGTATACGCGCTACGTAAGCCCGATCCATGGCCGAAGGTGTTCGGCTTCCATGAGATTTTCCACTGCGGCACCGTTGCCGGTTACGCATGCCATATGGTGGCGATCTACATGGTGATCGTGCAGCTATGGCCGTAAGTTCAGATCATATCTGATTGCAGTTTGACGAAATATACGAAAAGGCTGGTTCATCCGTTGTATTCGTGAACCAGCCTTGTATTTATATCGCTGGAATATCAGATTCAGCTTATGACGAACATCACTCAGGCGAGCGGCTTGGCTTCCTTGATGGTCACGGAAATCTCACGTCCGTTCGGAGCCGTATACGACACCGTGTCTCCCTCGTGAGCGCCGTTGATGGCCGCGCCGATCGGGGATTCCGGGCTGATGATGCTGTAGTCCGTGGCGATGGACAGGTCACGCGTGCCAAGCACGTAGACCATTTCACGTCCGTTGACATCCAGCGTCACCAAAGAACCGTCGCCGACTTCGCCGGCCTTGGGCGCGGTCAGAATCTTCGCGTTGCGCAGCTTGACGGTCAGTTCCTCGATGCGGCCCTGATTTACTCGCTGAGCCTCACGAGCGGCCTGATAGCCGCCGTTTTCGCTCAAATCGCCCTCGGCGCGTGCCGCGGAAACCTTGGAAAGGATTTCGTCGCGATACTCGCCTTCGCGCCAAGCGAGCTCTTCTTTCATCTTGTCATAAGCTTCCTGCGTCAGCAGAAGCGTTTTTTCTTCGGCCATGTTGCCTCCTTGACCTTGGAAATTACTCTATGCCGCTTAGTTTCAGCGGGTGGAGATGATGTCGATCACGAACACCAGGGTGTCTTCGCCGCCGATGCCGGCCTGCGGAACGCCACGGGAACCATAGCCATACTCCGGCGGAATGGATACCACCAAGCGGGAACCGACGTTGTGCCCCGGAACGGTCTGGTCCCAACCCTTGATGACCTGGCCGACACCGATGCCGAAGCTGGCCGGCTGGTGACGGTCGAAGCTGGAATCGAACGGGGTGTCTTTGCCCCAGACCACACCATGATAGTTAACGGTGACGGTGTCGCCGCGGCGAACCATCGGGCCATTGCCCTCGAGCAGCTCCACAACCTTCAGACCTGCCGGAGCGGTCTCGGACGGGAATTCGATGGTCGGGCGATCGCCGAACTCAACATTGACAACGGGCATTTGAGATGCCATGGTGAACCTCCTTGAAAAGCACAATGCCACCTAGACTAGCACCAACCACCGCTAGCATTCAACGACATTGACCGCCAAACCACCTTTTGAGGTTTCTTTATACTTGGACATCATGTCTTCGCCCGTGTCTTTCATGGTTTTAATGGCCTGATCGAGGGTCACGATATGCGTTCCATCTCCCAGCATAGCCATACGAACCGCGTTGATGGCAGTGTTCGCAGCCATGGCGTTGCGTTCGATGCATGGAATCTGTACCAAACCTCCCACGGGATCACAGGTCAGTCCCAGATTATGCTCGATGCCGATTTCCGCAGCGTTCTCCACTTGCTGTGGAGTACCGCCCATCACCGCGCACAAACCGGCCGCAGCCATCGAACATGCCGTACCGACTTCTCCCTGGCATCCGACTTCCGCACCGGAAATGGAGGCATTGCGTTTAAACAGGTACCCTACCGCGCCTGCAGTGAGCAGGAAGGTAATAACACCCTCTTCGTTCGCATGGTCAACGAAATGCCAGTAATAGTGAAGCACTGCCGGAATGATTCCTGCAGCACCGTTGGTCGGTGCGGTGACGATTCGCCCACCGCCGGCGTTTTCCTCCGACACCGCCAAAGCAAACAAATCCACCCATGCCGCATCCGACGATTCGAGCACCGCATCCGCGCGTTTCTTGTCTCGCGCAAGCACATCACTGTTCGAGGCAAGCCTTGCATACATTTTCGGTGCCCTGCGGGGCGCATTCAAACCGCCGGGCAACACGGTCTGCGACGTGTGGCATCCGTGCTGTACGCAACGACGCATCACCCGCCACACGTTATCCAGTTCGCTGCGAACCTGCACCGCCGACTGCATGGCCGTTTCATCGGCCCACACAATGTCGGCGATACTCATATGATGCTTCTCGCATAATGCAATGAGTTCGTCGCATGACGTGAATGGATATGGCACATCCGAGCCGTCATCAAGTGAGGAATCACTCTGCTGATCGGCGAAAGACGTTCCGACCGGCGGACGCTCATGAATGCCGATCATCAGATCCTCGGCATTGCCTTGCCGTACGAAGCCTCCACCGATGGAATACCAGACCTGTTCATCAACAAGATTGTTCTGCTGGTCAAATGCCTGGAAACGCATGCCATTAGGGTGTGCGGCCAAGCGATGCCACACGTCCATCACCACATCATGCGCATAGTCGAAATCGATGCGATGCTTACCAGCCAGCAGCAGTTCCCCACTCGACTCGCATTCATGACGAATGATGTTCACATGGTCCGTATCGACGGTTTGCGGCATGTTACCTTCCAGACCTGCCACAGTCGCGCGATCGGTACCGTGCCCCAAACCCGTCAACGCAAGAGATCCATACAGTACCGTACGCACGCGTCTCACACGGCCAAGCGTTCCCGTATGTTCAAGCGATTCGACAAATTTGCATGCCGCCACCATCGGACCAACAGTATGTGAGGAACTTGGTCCAACGCCTATCTTGAACATTTCGAGAATACTGAACATACCAATCGTCGCCTTGCTTCTCAGGTGCCTTGCTCAGGCTGCATACAATGCACGGAACATGAGAATCATAATGATCAAACCAATGATGGCGGCCGTAACTTCCACCACCAGCATGATAATGGCCGTGGTTTTACGATTGCCGAGTTTAACGTCAAGTAACTTGGCGAACAGGAAGGCGACGAGACCAAGCGCTGCGCCATTCAACGCAATCGCACCAATCTGGCCATTGGTGAGCACACTCTCCCCCACCATGGCAAGCACGGAATTGATGGTGGCGGAGAACACCAGCAGGCTCCACGCACCGTAACCGATAAGTCCAACAATCGCATATGCGAACGGTCGGAACCGTTCACGCATTTTGATCGTAAACGATTCGGCGCACCACAGCAACGCAAAGCCCACAACGAACGTGAACGCCACTGCCATGAACACCGCTTCCATAGCCCATGGAATCAATGCCAACGACGCCTTCAACAACGAGAAATACAGCGGAGAACAAGCCAGTTCGCCCACAGCCAAAACTCCTGCGACGATAATCGCTTGGGAGAGCATCAGCGGAATTTCCGTATCGGGCTGTTCGATTACTGGCTTGATATCTTTCGACGTCATACTTTTTCCGTTCCAGTCGGCTACTTGGGGTTATCAATGCCGCCAGTGTAATAACGGATTGTTTCGTACGTGCTATCCAGCAATATTTCACAACGTCATTCGGTGCCGCCAGCGGGAATCGAACCCGCAATCCGAAGAGACCGATTTTAAGTCGGTTGCGTATACCAGTTTCGCCATGGCGGCAAGGCATCGAACAAGCCGACGCCCAAGTCATTATGCCACGTTAACGTTCGGCAAGCAATCGCGTGCCGTAATCCAACACAATGCCATCAAGCAAACCGTGTTCGCTGGCCATGAAGGAGTCGATATGCTGACCATGGTCGGCATAGGCCGCTTCGCTGACTTTGGCGAGCACACGATTCCACACCAGTGCACCGCCACCGACCACGTCAACACGACCCGGGTGAATGGTTTTGTAGGTCAGGCGCTCTTCGCGCGGCATCGTAAGGAACTTGTTATCGACCGCATAAGCGTCTTCCAGCGAGCAGCTGGCACCATCCACCGCGGAATGGTCGTATTCGGTCAATCCCATGGCCAGAGCGGTCATGGTAGTCACTGTGCCAGACACGCCGATGATAGTGCGGGTTTTGCCTGCAGGAACCGTTTTGAACGCTTCATCGATATGCTCGTCGATGTCGGCAATGGCCTCTTGAATCTGCGCTTCGGTAGGCGGATCGTTCTTCAAGTGGCGTTCGGTCATACGCACCGAGCCAATGTTCATGGAGAACGCGGCCTGCACCTGCGTGTTCGGATGGCTTACACCATCGCCGCCAAGCACCAATTCCGTAGAGCCGCCACCCAAATCAACCACCAAATACGGAGCTTCGACGTCGCGACGAACCACGCTCGTGGCACCAAGGAAGCTTAGATCAGCCTCTTCCGTACCGGGAATGACTTCCGGACGCACGCCGAGGATCTGCTCGATAGTGTCTTCGAATTCTTCACGGTTCTCAGCATCACGAGTGGCCGAAGTGGCAACGAAACGAATGCCATCCACCGGATGCTTTTTCAGCACCTCGGCGAATTCGCGGGCAGCGGCGTAGGCACGTTCCAATGCCTCATCGGCGAAACGATGCGTCTTATCAACATCCTGACCGAGGCGAATCACACGAAGAATACGCGGAACAATATCTTCAACGCCGTCTTCGCTGACTCGGGAGACCTTCAGACGAATCGAGTTCGTACCGCAATCAATGCCGGCAACAGTAACGGATTTCATTGCTTCTTCTTTCTGTCTGAATATGGTTCAGTCTTCGTTTTCCACCGTGCAACGGCATACATTGGGGTCGAATTCATGACGAATCGCCTCCAATGCCATGTCTCCGATCGGATTGGCGCCCTCACCCATCACCAGCGTTTGCGCCAGCAAGGCGTGCAGACACTTGATGCGAACAGGCATGCCGCCGGCACTGGTGTCTTCGATATGCTCTTCGCTGTCTTCCATAGCAACGGCGATTTCATGCCGGAACGCCAAATACAGTTCGTGCGCACGCTCGTAGGCGGCTTTCAGATCGTCATCTTCAGCCAAAAGATCGTTGTACTCCTTCATCTTGCCTTCGGCTTCGATGTGGGAGATGGCTTTCACCGCTTCCGGGCCAGTCAAATAGCAAGTGGTAGGGAAAGGCACACCTCCCGGCAGCAGCGGACGCGTGACCACAGCCAAAGGCCTGCCGCACACGCAACGTGCTCCGACAGCCACCATGCCACGCGGGTAACGACCCAGCTGACGCTCGACCACAGCAATATCATGCTCGGTGGCAGGCTGGTCGAGAACCTTCTTCGCCAAGGTTTTGGCCTGTTCGCTGATTGTCATACCCTGTGTCACTCCTGCTGATCTCCTGATTGCTGTTGGTTGTTGTCTTGTGAAGTCTGCTGCTGGCCACCGGATTCCTGGCTTGTTCCATTCGCATCCGATTCACCGGTTGACGTACTTTCGGACATTTCCCTCGATTTCGATTTCACTTCGTCCGATTGGTCGGCTTGTTTGAACGAATACGCCATCTCCTTGTACCAAGGCAGTACGGTTTTCTGCGATTCATCCGTCTTTTTTGCATCTTCTGTGGTTTCGCCGGTCACCGCTTCGGGATGTTCCACACGAATCGCCTGTTCTCCTGGAAATACGAATCCCAGACGATCCCTTGCCTGCGCTGTAACATAAGCTTTGTCATCCCAACGCGCAATGTCGTTTTCCAGTTCCTGCTTTTGCGCTATCAGCGCAGCTTCCTGCTTCTTCAAGCCATTCAATTCAGCCATATTCAGCGCATAGGTATGGAACGTCGACGCCAGCTGGATGGATCCCAAAGCCACGATAAATACCGCCACAAAGAACGCGATGGGGCCAGCGCTGCCCCTTCTGGATGCTTTCTTGCGTGACTTTGAACTCATAGCAATGAAAATACCCGCCGCGTTCGACGAGGAACACGACGGGCACTCTACATCAGCGCATATTCGATGCGCTTACGCTCACTTGGCGATGTACTTCTTGCAGGCCTTGAAAGCGCTGTAGCCAGCATACTGAGCGGTGGAGCCGAGCTCCTCCTCGATCTCGAGCAGGCGGTTGTACTTGGCAATACGCTCGCCACGAGCCGGAGCACCGGTCTTGATCTGGCCGGTGTTCTTTGCCACAGCCAGGTCGGAGATGGTGGTGTCCGGGGTCTCGCCGGAACGGTGGGAAACCATGGAGGTGAAGCCGTTCTTGGTGGCCAGCTCGATGGCGTCGAGGGTCTCGGTGACGGTACCGATCTGGTTCAGCTTGACCAGCAGGGAGTTGGCGGCGCCGAGCTCGATGCCCTTAGCCAGACGTGCCGGGTTGGTGACCAGCAGGTCGTCGCCGACGAACTGCAGACGATCGCCGAGCTTGGCGGTGATGGCAGCCCAGTCTTCCCAGCCTTCTTCCTGGAACGGATCCTCAATGGAGACGATCGGGTACTCGTTGATGAGGTTCTCGTAGAAGTCGAGCATGTAGCCGGCTTCACGATCGTCGCCTTCGAAGTGGTACTTGCCGGTCTCCTTGTTGTAGAACTCGGAGGAAGCCACGTCGAGGGAAATGCCGATCTGCTTGCCCGGCTCGTAGCCGGCGGCGGAGATGGCGTCCATGATGTAGTTCAGGGAGTCCTTGTTGGACTTCATCTTCGGAGCGAAGCCACCCTCGTCGCCGAGGCCAGTGGCCAGGCCTTCCTTCTTCAGGACGTTCTTCAGGGTGTGGTAGACCTCAACGCCTGCACGCAGAGCCTCGCTGTAGGTGTCGAAGCCGTACGGGGAGATCATGTACTCCTGAATGTCGGTGGCGAAGTCAGCGTGAGCGCCACCGTTCATGATGTTCATGTTCGGAACCGGCAGGATGTGGCCGTTGGTGCCGCCGATGTAGCGGTACAGCGGCTGGCCCGCGGACTCAGCGGAGGCGTACAGAGCAGCCAAGGACACGCCGAGGATGGCGTTGGCGCCCAGACGACCCTTGTTCGGGGTGCCGTCGAGCTCGATCATGACCTCATCGAGAGCGCGCTGGTCGGAAGCATCCATGCCGATGACCTTCGGAGCGATCTCTTCGTTCACGGCCTTGACGGCATTGAGAACACCCTTGCCCTGATACACGGACTTGTCGCCATCGCGACGCTCCCAAGCCTCAGCTTCACCGGTGGAAGCACCGGACGGAACGAGGCCCAGGCCCTGAGCACCGTCTTCGGTGTCGAGAACGACCTCAACGGTCGGGTTGCCGCGGGAATCGAGAATCTGACGCGCGTAAACGCTTTCAATTACTGCCACAACTACTCCTTATAAACGTTAGGTTGTGATGACATTGCCTAGAATAGTGCGTTTTGTGGACGTATGGCAAACTTATCCGACACGATTTGTGTGAACGCTCACACAAATCGTGTCGGATGCGTCTGGAACTTCACCTGCTATTTCCTTGGCGTTGGCTTCCAGTCAAGGTCATCCAGCAATTGGTTCGTCCAACCAACGATTTCATCAGAGCTCATTGGACCAGATCCCAGCGAACCTGCGAACGGCGCGGGAATCAGGTACGTTTTAGTCATCGGACGGTATTGAATGCCCTTGTAGATTCGGGCCATGCGCATTTGCACGGATTCTCGCGGCTCGAATTTGGCGACACGAACGTTACGGCCTTGCCCGATGATTTCGGTAATGCCCAACTTCCTTGCCTTGAACCGAAGTCTCGCCACATCGAACAGCGCCTCGAAATCGACCGGAGGCTTGCCGTAACGATCTGTAAGCTCATCACGCAACTCGTCAAGATCGGCTTCCGTACGAGCACCCGCCAACTTGCGGTAGGCTTCCAATCGCAATTTGTCGGAATCGATGTAGCTGACGGGAATGGACGCTTCGATCGGCAGATCGATGGTGACAGCAACCGATTCCGTACGTTCCGGTTCCTTGTACTGCTCGACGGCCTCGGACACCATGCGCACATACAGATCGAAACCAACACCCTCGATATGCCCGCTCTGCTCGTCGCCCAGCAGATTGCCGGTGCCACGCAGCTCAAGATCCTTCATCGCCACGTCAAAACCTGAACCGAGCGCAGTGTTCTGCGCGATGGTGGCCAGTCGGTCATGCGACTGCTGGGTCATCGGCTTGGTCGGATCATATAGGAAGTACGCGTAGGCACGCTCACGGCCTCGCCCGACACGACCACGCAACTGATGAAGCTGGCTTAGGCCGAAACGGTCGGCATGATCGACGATCAACGTATTCGCATTGGAAATATCAAGACCGGTTTCGATGATGGTGGTGCATACGAGCACATCAATGTCGCGATGCCAGAAGTCTCGGATCACACCGTCAAGCTGCTTCTCCCCCATCTTGCCATGGGCGATGCCGACATGCGATTCCGGCACCAGCTCGTGAATCTTCGCGGCAACCGAAGCGATGTCTTGCACTCGGTTGTGCACGTAGAACACCTGGCCACCGCGCAACAGCTCACGCCTGACCGCAGCAGTGACCTGAGCATCCTCATACGCGCCAACGTAGGTAAGCACCGGCAAGCGGTCTTCCGGAGGCGTGGCCAACGTGGACATTTCACGAATGCCTGTAACGGCCATCTCCAGCGTTCGCGGAATCGGTGTCGCCGACAAACTCAGCACATCCACATTGGTACGCAGCGCCTTCAACGTCTCTTTGTGTTCGACGCCGAAACGCTGCTCCTCATCGATGATGACCAGTCCCAGATCCTTGAATTTGACCTTCGGTCCGAGCAGTTTGTGCGTACCGATCACCACATCGACGGAACCGTCTTCAAGTCCCTCGATGGTGTCGTTGATCTCCTTGGTGGTTTGGAAACGGCTCATCGCCCTTACTTCCACCGGGAATCCTTCAAAACGCTCGGTGAACGTCTCGAAATGCTGTTGCACCAGCAATGTGGTCGGCACCAGCACAGCCACCTGTTTGGAATCCTGCACCGCCTTGAATGCGGCACGTACGGCGATTTCGGTTTTGCCGAATCCCACGTCGCCGCAAATCAGGCGATCCATCGGCACGGGCTTTTCCATATCGGATTTGACTTCGTCGATGGTGGTCAGCTGATCAGCGGTTTCTTGGTACGGGAAAGCGTCTTCCAGTTCTTTCTGCCAAGGGGTGTCTTTGCTGAAGGCATACCCCTGCATACGTTGACGTGCCGAATACAGTTTGACCAGATCTTCGGCGATTTCGTGCACATGCTTACGTGCTTTCGCCTTGGTGGCAGCCCAGTCGGATCCGCCCAGTTTGTTGAGTTTTGGAGCGTCGGCACCGATGTATTTGCTGACTTGGTCAAGCTGGTCGGTGGGGATGAACAGTTTGTCGGCAGGTGCGCCGCGCTTGCTGGATGCGTATTCGATGACCAGATACTCGCGTGTGGTCTGGTTGGCGCCCGCTCCGATGGTACGCTGGCGCATTTCGAGGAACCTGCCGATGCCATGCTGCTCATGCACCACGTAATCGCCGGCTTTGAGCTCCATAAGGTCGATGGCCTTACGGCGACGTTTCGGTGTTTTTGCCTGTCCCGCGGCCGATGTACGTCCGGTCAGGTCGCGTTCGGTAAGCAGTGCGACTTTCGCGGCATTATCGACGAATCCGTCGATGGCACGCGATCTGATGCAGTCGAAGTTGGCGATTCCCGTTTCGTTGATGGCACGTTTGAGTCGAACAAGAGTGCCTTGCGCTCCTGCAGTGACGGTGACGGCATAGCCGGCATCAAGAAGACCTTCGATACCGGAAGCTGTCTTGGCCTCATCTCCGCGATATTCTCCAGGATTGGTGGCGTCGAGCTGAACGCGGCCTTCCCTGCTTGGGTCCACACCGAAACTCGTAAGCTTCCATACGTCATGCCTAGAGAACACCAGTGAGGAAATCGTTTCCTCAAAATCGTAGAAATTCGCCTGATCGAATGTGATTGGAGCACCGGCACCATGACCGGATGCAGCAACATGCCAACTGGCTGCAAGGAATTCATTAGCCGTTTTGGCAAGATCGTCGGCAGCGCGACGCAATTTTTCCGGATCGGACAGCATCACCAACGCACGCTTGGGAAGCATGCCCTGCACCGGTTCCATATCATCGACCAATGCGGGAAGCAACGATTCCATGCCTTCGACAGGAATGGCGTTGGCAATGGATTCAAGCATGTCTTCGGCGTTTGGAATGGAGCCGATCAGGGATTTCGCACGCACGCGCACCTTTTCGGTCAGCTGCAGCTCACGGCATGGCGTGGCCCAGACCATCGGAATGTCACTGCCATACGTACGCTGGTCGGATGCATGGAATTCCTTGATGGTATCGATTTCGTCACCGAAGAATTCGATACGAACCGGATGCGGCAATGTTGGAGGAAACACGTCGATAATGCCGCCTCGCACTGCGAATTCACCACGATCCATCACCAAGTCGACTCGAGTATACGCATTCTCCACCAGTCGATGCGACGCCTCATCGAGCGCCAACTCCTCACCTTGGGAGAACACCAGCGGCTCCACATCCCCCAAGCCCGCAACCACAGGCTGAATCAGGGAACGCACCGGCATGACGAGAATCCTGATGGGGCCAAACAGCTTGCTTCCCTCTTGAGGGTGCATCAGTCTGCGGAACACCGCCATACGGCTCGCCACGGTATCGGCGCGAGGCGAAAGACGTTCGTGCGGCAAGGTTTCCCACGCTTCAAGCTGTGCCACATCGTTTGGATCGCCGGAATACCACGAACGAATCGCCTCAACCATTTCCTCGGCCTCGCGCCCGGAAGCCACCACAAGCACAACCGGTCGTGTTCCCGCTGCCCCGGCAGCGAGCGCCGGACGCAATCCTTCGGGAACGCCAACGGTGATGCTGGGGTCTATGTCGGATTCCGGCACTTCGATCTCGTCGGAAATCAGCGCACGAAAATCCTCATCGGTTTCGAGTACGTCGAGAATGCCAGCCAGCGAACCTGACGTCGGCAGTTGCACCGGTTCAGCGGCCATTGAACTGCTCCTGAGCCTTGGCGAGGCCGTTGAAGATGATGGTTTCCGCCGCGTCGGCACCGTCGGCAAGGAATTCCGGAAGCTGCTTGCGCTGATCCGGACCGAATCCGCCCAGCACCCAATTCACCGTGTTGTCGTGGGCGTGGGCGCCGCGTTGCGCATGACCGACTCCCATGCGCACTCGGGCATACTTTGGCGTTCCCAAGGCACGATCAATTGATTTGATGCCGTTATGGCCGCCTGCGGAGCCGCCTGCCTTGACTTTGATACGTCCGAAATCAAGATCCATGTCGTCGTGAATCACCACAATATGGTCTGGTTCAATCTGATAGTAGGCACTGATGGAAGCCAACGCATTGCCTGACTCGTTCATGTAGGTGAGCGGCTTTGCCAGGAAGAATTTGACGTTACGGCCAGACAGGTTCATCACGCCTTTGCCGAGCATGGCAAGCCCTTTATGGTCGGAAAAGTTGACCGACCAACGTTCGGCCAACAGATCGGCCGCCATAAATCCCATATTGTGACGGGTGCCTTCGTATTTGGATCCCGGATTGCCAAGTCCTGCGATCAACCAGAAATCAGATGCCATTGAAATCGTTCCATTCATTCATACATACGTTTGTGCGCGTTCATATTGCGTCACGTTGTCTCGTCTTGATAACCGCAAAGATTGTACTTACAGGTCGAGATACCAGTAACTCATGTCACGCATGGTGCCGGTGGAATCGGTGGCGGCAGTTGGCATGAGGCCAAACTGTGTAAAACCGAACCGTTTCATCAGTGCGATCGAACCGGCATTGTCTGCGAAAATAATGCCGCATGCCTTACGCATATTACGCTTTCGACATTCTTCAAGCAGTTTGGTGAGTGTGTATGTACCGACTCCCCTGCCCTGCCATTGCGGATCGATATAATAGGCGAGATCGGTGACGCCGTCGTATCCTGCGCGATCGTAGAAAACGGAAAGCGCGCTGAATCCAATGATCCGCCTCTCTCCGTCATCATCTATCGTTTCCGTGACGAACACCGCATACGGATCATGATGCGATTCAACCCATGCTTTGCGCTGTTCGTATGTGCGTGGAGTTATATCGGCCGATGATCCACCTCGTATGACCGCAGCGTTGTAAATGTCGGTGATTGCTTGAATGTCGTCTTGCGTCGCGATGCGGTAGGAATACTCGATCATGTTTTTGAGCATACCGGGCATATGCAGAAGGCGGAAGACCGGTTCCCCATATGGAACCAGTCTCCCGCCTTATGCAAACAGCAATCGTACGGAACTTGTGCGGAAACTACTGCTCGAGTTCGAGCGCCTTGTTCAACGCTTCCTGAAGTTTCTTCTGTGCCTCGCCATAAGCGGACCAATCGCCCTTCTTCATAGCCGCGTCGGAATCCTTCATTGCCTGGGAAGCGTCGTTAAGCGCGCTCTTCAGACCGTTGCTCATCGTGCCGGAGCTACTACCGGTATTGCCGGAACTGCTGTCATTGCCCGAGTCTGTTCCAGATGACGAATCCGTGCCATCGGTTCCGGAAGAACCATCGGTGGAGGCATCGCCGTTGGTATCGGACGTATCAGTCTTGCCACTGGTCGAGCCGTCGACGTTTTCAGCATCGCCAGCGGATGCACCGGAGTTGCCGCCGAACACCTGATCGAGCGCTTCGTCCAACGTGTTGGCGAATCCGACCTGGTCGCCGAAGGCCACCAACACCTTCTTCAACAGCGGGAAACTGGTGGAACCGGAAGACTTGACGTACACCGGCTGCACGTACACCAATCCGCCGCCGAGCGGCAGTGTAAGCAGATTGCCTCGCTGCACATTGGTGGAACCGGATTCAAGCAAATTAAGTTCCTTCGACACGTCGGCCGACGCATTGAAGTTGTTCTGTGCCTGACCGGGGCCTGGCACATTGGAATCCTTCGGCAACTCCTGCAATCGAAGCGTGCCATAGTTCGCGCCGATCTTGCCTTTTTCGTGGCCCGCATCGGAATCGACAGACAGGAATCCCGTCAAAATCTCTCGAGTTGACGTGCCTGCGGGAATATACGACGACGTCAACGAGAACACCGGTTCGTTGGATCCACCGGTCTGCAGCGTCAAATAGTACGGCGGCTGCAGAATGTCGCGTTCCTGAGCCTGCTGGGATTCGGTCGGATCGACCGGAGTCTGCCAGAAATCCTCACCGGAGAAGAACTGGCTGGCGCTCGACACATGGTACTTGGTCAACAGTTCTCGCTGCACCTTGAACAGGCTTTCCGGGTAACGCAGGTGGCTCATCAGATCGCCGGAAATCTCCGACAACTGGTGGTACTGGCCGGGGAAGATCTTCTGCCATGCCTTGATCACCGGATCGGATTCGTCCCACACGTACAGGTCCACGGAACCGTCATACGCATCGACGGTGGCCTTCACGGAGTTGCGAATGTAGTTGGCGTTCTTCGAAGCCAGCTCACTCACCGTGGCCGAAGATTCCGTAGTGGAATCCTTGGAGGCTTCGCCCAGATCGGTCATCTGCGAATACGGGTAGGCGTCAGACGTGGTGTAGCCATCGACGATCCACTTGACACGACCATCCACGACCGCCGGGTACACACGGCCGTCAAGCGTCAGGTATGGCGCGACCTTGGCCACACGCTCCTTCGGGGAACGATCGTAGAGGATCTGCGATTCGGAGTTCACACGGTTAGAGAACAGAATCTGGTCGGAGCCGAAACGGATGGCATACAGCAGTCGGGAGAAGATATTACCGATCTTCGGGCCGCCATTGCCACCGAACGTGTTGGTGGCGCCTTCGGAACCGGTCGGGTAATCGAACTCCCAAGACTGCGTACCTTCCGGAGCGCCCACGATCGAATATTCGGAAGCGTTCGGCGAGAAGTAGATACGCGGCTCGTACTGTTCGGATTCGGTGAGCTTGCCTTGGGTTGGAATACCCGCCTCAAAGAACTTCGGCTGGCCGTCGGCCGTCACCTTGTTGCCGTAGGCGGCCACCACACCATAGCCGTGCGTGTATACGGTATGGTCGTTGACCCAGTTACGATTGTCAAGACCGGCAAGGTCAAGTTCTCGTGCTGCGATCACCGTATCTTGGCTCACACCGTCGACCTCATACTTGTCGACGGCAAGAGTATCGGCAAACGTGTAATACTGCTTGGATTGCTGCAGCTGCTTGAATGTCGGGGAAACGATCTGCGGATCGAGCAGTCTGATCTGCGCGGTCGATTCCGCGGAATCAGCCAACGCACCAGCCTCGCCTTCCGTAGTGGCCTGATACTGTTCGGTCTTCACATTGTTCAGACCGTATGCTTCACGGGTGGCGTCGATATTACGTTGGATATAGGTAGATTCCATTTCCTGCGCGTTCGGATTCACACGGAAACGCTGCAGCAGCATCGGCCATGCCACGGTAAGCACCAAGCTCACCACAATGGCGGATGCGATGGCCACGGTCGGCACCTTCCACGCTTTAAGCGCTTCGGAAGCACGCACCGCAATCGGAGCCTGGCCTTCCAACGCATGCGACTTCATGATCCACACGCCGAGAATCACACCGAGAATGACGGTGATGGCAGCCATGATGAAGGTGACGGGAATCGTGGCGTTGACCGTGGTATACGTGGCACCGGTGATGCGGCTACCCTCCTGCGTGAGGTGGGAGAACACGCCAAGCACCTGATTCGTCGCCCATGCGAACATGTTGAGCATCAGCCAGATGCCGATCTGTCTACGCGCACGCTTGGTGATGTGGAACAGTCCACGACCATGCACTGGCATGGTGATTCGGATGCCGCCCATCATCACATGCGTGACGATGGAGAAGATGATGCCGGCAAGCAGCAGCAACGACACTGCCGACATGATTAGCTTCAAGCCAGGCAATACGAACACATAGAAACCGTTGTCGATGCCGAATTGCGGGTCGGTGGTGCCGAAACTCTGCGCGTTGAACATCAGCAGGATTTCAGACCAATTCGCATTAAACTGCGATCCGAACATCAAGCCGACGATCAATGAAATCACCACAGCCACACGACGTGCACTCTTTGAGCTCACGCCCTTGCCCACTTCGATGGTGTCGCCGTTAATACGAATCGTGGAACCATCGGCAGCATCGGGGCGAGCCCAGATCGCCAGCGACGCGGACAGGAATCCGACCGCGGCGATCAGCAGCGCATACGCCACCCACAGGCCTACCCTGGTACCCAACTGCGTCCAAATCACGCTTTGGAAGCCAAGCTGCGCATACCACATGACGTCGGTGATGAACTGCGCCAAGCCAAAGAACAGGCCGATGATGATGGCAAGCGCCAGCACCACACCGATTAGAATCTTGTTGCCGTTCGACGATTTGCGCGGACGGTTCGGCTGGCGTGTGATACGCGGACCGGACGGACCTCTTGGAGGCATGTTCGCCGAAGACCGGGCGGTGTTATCACCATCGGTTTCGACATTGAGAATGATGGGATCATCGTTGCCGGATTTATTGGCACGCTGCCCTTGGGAGCGGTTCGGACCGCTTTCTGGGTCGAACATGGGACCAAACATATCAAAAAAAGACATACTAATAGCCTATCGACAGGCACGGAACGGCTTTATGCCGCTAGCCTAATGTTTACGCAATTCACGAACACGAATCCACCCGTTCTTTTCTTATGCGATCGTATTCGCCATCACCGGCATGTGATAGATAATGACACTATGAGGAGAGTTCACGTTCATTTCGCTCGTTGTGCTGCCGCACTGTGCGCCATCGCACTGCCGCTATCGTTCGCTGGGTGTTCATCCAGCGCGAGTTTGAATGCTGGCTCCAACCAATCCGAGCAATCCAATTCGCAGCAGTCCGATGCATCACATGATGCGCTTGACAAATCCAACGTGCCAAGCGTGGTGGACGACTCGCCGCATGGCAGAGCCGTGGCTGCAGTCAATGCCATGAGTCTTGCAGAGCGCGTCGGTCAGCTCGTCATGGCACCCCTGTATGCGGGATCCGATCCTTCGACATTGCAGGATCTTATCGTGAACCAGCATGTCGGATCGGTGTTGATCATCGGCAATTGGAATTCGGGAACGGCTGGCGTGGCCACCGCCACATCCACCTTGCAATCGTATGCCCCTGGTAATAATCAACTCCTGATGACCACCGATCAGGAAGGTGGTTTGGTGCAGCATCTGCAGGGTGATGGGTTCGACCAGATGCCTTCCGCCACCAATCAGGGTTCAATGTCGACCAACCAGCTACGGCAATCGGCTGCCGTATGGGGTTCCCAACTCAAGTCGGCCGGCATCAATGTTGATTTGGCGCCGGTGGTGGGCACGGTAACGGTAGATAGGGCTTCCAATGGCCCGATCGGCGCACTGTATCGTGATTTTGGTCTTGATGCGGACGGCAATGCCGACCATGCCAAGGCGTTCATTCAGGGCATGGCGGATTCGGGTGTAGGCAGCGCCATCAAGCACTATCCTGGTTTGGGTTCGGTGACGGGCAACACCGATTTCACCGCCGACGGCATTCTTGATACCACCACCACGTTGGACGGTGCGGAAATCGGCGCGTTCAACAGTACGTTGGAGGCGAACCCTTCCATGGTGATGATGTCGCTTGCCACCTATCAGGCTATTGATCCGAATAATCCCGCCGTGTTCTCCAGCGCTTTGGTAACGGATTATTTGCGCAATACGGTCGGATTCCAAGGTGTCATCACTTCGGATTCTTTGTCCGCCACTGCGTTGGGTGGCATTCAGCCGAGTGATTTGGGGGTGCGATTGGTCGATGCCGGAGGTGATCTTGCCTGTATTGGCGCTTCCGATTATGTTCAACCGATTTTGGATGGGCTGAACGCAAAAGCCGCGGCTGATTCCGCTTTTGCAGACAAAGTAACGCAGTCCGCGATTCGTGTGATGACATTGAAATACAGCATGGGACTCGCTTCTTGATTGCGAAATATTGATTGCGGAACATGCAATCGAATATCTTCGGTATAGGAATAATCGCAAGCAAGCAACATAAATATAAGAAAAACAATCCCCGTCTTCCGAGATGAAAGACGGGGATTGTTTATGTATGGCCGTTAGTTTCAGCAACAGCAACTGGTGTTGGGATGCTTGCGATCGTATTCCTCTCGCATGCGCCAGTATTCGCGTTCGGTCAGCGGGGTTTCGCAGGGATGTTCGCTTGCGAAATGCTCCAGATAGTGGTCGTATTTCGCTTCTCCGCTGAATTCGCGCACATACCAGACGAATCCGGCCTTGGCTTTCAATAATGCGGACCAGATTCGTCTGACCATGGTGGTGAATCCCTGCATCAGGCTGCGGCCTGTTCCTTCTGCGCCAGCTCATAGCTCTTGGCCGCGTATTCGCGCTGCACCTTCTTTTCGAGCTTGGTGGCGATCAGGCTGGACGGTGCGAACCATTCGGATTCCACGAACGGCTCCTCAGACGTGGTTTCCACACCGAACTTGCCCTTGGCAAGAATCTTCACGGTCTGGTAGATGCCGACGACCAGGAAGACTCCCATCATGACCATGAAGAGCACGGAGAGCACGCCGTCAAGGTACGCATTGGAGAGTGCGGCCTTGGCGTTGACCAACGCTTCGCCTTCCAAAGTGCCACCATCGATCAGCGTCTGATACTTGGAAGCGGTGGCGAAGTAACTGATCGGTCCGACGATCTTCTGGAAGTCGGCGGTGAAGGTCACGGCCACATCCCAAACGAGAGGAACAACAGGAATCCACAGGTACTTCTTATAGCCAAGTTTGGCCACGCAAACGGTGACCAGCATGAAGCATGCGGCGGCAAGCAGCTGGTTGGAAATACCGAAAATAGGCATCATGGCGTTGATACCACCATTCGTATCGCACACGCCGACCCACAGCAGGCCACCCCACAGGGCGGTTGCGATCAGTGTGGTGATGATGTTGCCCGGTTTCCACGTCGGATCAGCGAACTTCTTCAGCTTGCGCACGTTGCCCAGCAACTCACCAATCTGATAACGGGCCACGCGGGTGCCGTTGTCAACGGTGGTGAGGATGAACAACGCTTCGAACATGATGGCGAAGTGGTACCAGAAGGCCATGGAGTCATGACCGCCGAGGTAGGACTTGAGGAAGTTGGCCATACCCATAGCGAACGTAGTGGCGCCGCCGGTGCGGGAAACGATGGTGTTCTCGCCAATGTCGGAAGCGGCCTGCTTCAAAGCGTCGGCGCCTTCATAGGTCTTGGCATTGCCGTTTTCGTCGACAGAATCCCAAGTGACCTTCATCTGGTTGCCTTCAATGTCGGAAACCTTCATCGAATCCACGGCCTTGACCGCGGCCTCAGCCCGCTCGTCAGGAGTGGAAGTGGCGGTCAGGGTCACGCCGGAAGCGGTGGAGATCTGCGAGGCGGACATGTTCGTGGAGAAGTAGACGCCCTGGGAAATGGTGATGGCTGCAATCAGTGCGATCACGGCGGTGAAGGATTCAACCAGCATGGAACCGTAGCCGATCATGCGGATCTGGTTTTCCTTCTCCACAGCCTTCGGGGTCAGGCCGGAGCTCACTGCGCCGTGGAAGCCGGAAAGAGCGCCGCACGCGATGGTGATGAACAGGAACGGGAACAGGTCGCCTGCGAAGGTCGGTCCCGTGGAGGTGGACGCGAATTCAGTCAGAGCCGGCATCTGCACGGACGGATTGGCGATGAGAATGCCAAGCACGAGCAGCACAAGCGTGCCGATCTTCATCAGCGTGGACAGGTAGTCACGCGGGGTGACGAGCAGCCAGTGCGGCAACGCGGCGGCGGCGAAGGAGTAGATCACCAGTGCGATAACCAGTTCCTTGGCGTTCAACGTGAACACGTCGGCGATTGCCGGAACGCTGGAGATCCAACCGCCAGCGATGATGTCGATCACGAGCAGCACGAAGCCGAGCACCGTGGTTTCGATAACGCTACGATGCAGGAAACGCTGGAAGCAGCCCATGATCAAGGCGATCGGAATGGTCATACCAATAGAGAACACGGCCCACGGCGAGGAAGCCATGGCCTTGATGGCCACGAGCGCAAGGAATGCCATGGCGATGGCGGTCATCACGATCAGGAAGATCGACAGGATAGTGCCGCCGAACTTGCCCATTTCGTCGGTTGCCATCTGACCGAAGGAACGGCCGCGACGCTTGGCGGAGATCCACAGCATGAGCATATCCTGCACGGCGCCGGCGAAAATCACACCGAGAATGATCCACATCACGGACGGCAGATAACCCATTTGGGCGGCCAGAATAGGACCAACAAGCGGGCCCGCACCGGAAATGCCGGCGAAATGCTGGCCGAACAGCACGCGACGGTCGGCACGTTCGAAGTTGGCGCCGTCATGCACGCGCTCGGCCGGCGTCGCGTTCGCATCGTCGGTACGCATGATCTTGATCTGAATATAGTACGCGTAGAAACGGTAAGCGATCGCGTAGGAGCACAATGCCACAACCACGAACCAGATGGCGCTGATCTGCTCGCCACGGGAAACCGCCAGAATAGCCCAACCAATAGCGCACACAATGGCGATGACGGCCCACAGCAGGGCCTTCGGCCACGTCCACACCATCTTCGGCTTCACACCGACAGGGAGCCCCTTCGAATTGCGGATGACGCGTTCCGCTTCCTCAGGCGTGTAATCATCCTTGAACTCCAGTTTGCCGGGCGCTGGAACCGCGGCATTGGCAGTGCTTGCTGCACTAGTCATATTGTTCTCTCTCGTTAGATATAACTCTTCTATACAGCCAGAGCCGCTCAACACAGCTCCTTATTGGCTAAAGAAAAAGAGTAGGCGCGTCAATCGCATCAACGCATTTCTTCTCACGATATGGGATATCAGCAATAACAACTGTGGAAAATCCCTATAAAACTCACTTCAGATTTGGGCAATCCTACAAAACAGACAATCATGCAAAAACAAGCTGAAGTAATGCCATATACACGACGATGCCGCCGGCGATCGAGAGCAGCATGTTGCGTTTCCATACGTGCAGCACGACGATCGCGGCGATGGCGATCGCTTCGGGAATGCCGTGGCTTCCAGCAAAAGGATTGACGTTTTTCAGCGAATACACCACCAGCAGTCCGGTCATAGCATACGGAAGCACGTTGCCAAGATAGTCGATGATGTGCGGCGGTTTCTTTGGCTCGGGAAAGAGCACGAACGGCAGAAAACGGGTGATGATGGTGCCAAGCACCGCCATCAGTACAGTGACGACGCCCTGCCATGTGGTCATGATCATGACCGCACCTCCCCTACTTCGTTACGATCCGCAGCGGATTCGACCGCACCATCAGCATCATCACGTTTCCCAACATCATCACGTTTCCCAACATCATCAGGTTTCAAATCATCCAAATACGAACGCAACATAATGAACATCACCAGCATGGCAATCAACGACGGGATCATGAAATTGTCAGCACCGAACAGCGCCATGCAAATCACCGGCACCACAGTGCCCGTCAACGCCGCCATATGGCTTTTGCGTTTCGTTGTCAACCATTGATCCACGAAAATAACCACAAACAATGCGGTCATCACGAAATCCAAACCGGTGGTGTCGAACGTCAATCGCCCGCCGACAATGCCTCCGAGTGTCGCTCCAGCCACCCAGGAAACCTGATTCAGCAGCGACACGAAGAAATAGAACCAGCCGCGGTCAACATCCGCCGGTATTTGCGCGCTGTTGTTGACCGCGAACGTCTCATCACACATGGCGTAAATCAAATACGGTTTTTTCGCCCCCATGTTCTTGAAACGCCCCAGCATGGACAGTCCGTAAAACAGGTGCCTTGTTCCCATCATCAGCGCCAACATAAGCGTGGCGAACGGATTGAATGCGGAAACCAGCAGATTCACCGTAACGAATTCCATGGAACCGGTGTAGATGAACGCGCTCATGTACAACGACCACAGGAACGAAAACCCGCGGGTTCCCATAAGCACTCCGTACGACATGGCCAGAAAGAAGAAGCTGATGCAAATCGGCAGCACTTTGGGGAACGCGGCTTTGAACGCACGCGTCTTCACTCCCCCATTCCGCTGGCTCATCCGCATTCCTCCCTGCCATACGTGGCAAGCCCGTTCGCGACCACAATGCCTTGTAACCACCCAATTGTCTAATCGTTCAATTCATGGTACCGACAGTCATGTTTCGCAAACACCCGCACGCATATCGACATTGCTTATAACGCGTTCCATCGCTCATCCGCTTCGCCCGCCAGCGAAACATGGGCATGCGTTTGACTTCAAGTACTTGAACTTTCTATCTTGGCAACAGAACGTTTTCAAGGAGAGTTATCAGTGAGTGACATGCACGAGGTTCGTCAGGCGTTACTGACCGGCGAACGCGCCGAATTCCAAGCATCAGGCAAGCGATATATCGACACGATTTTCGATGATGGCGAATCACCGTTGAAGCATGCGCATGATATTGAGCTTAAGTCGAGTTCGTTCAAATGGAAGTATCCGCTGTGGTATTGCTCGGATATTTTGGCAAAGGATTGCACATGGTTCGAGATGGCACGCGCGGGCGTGTGGTATACGAATACCATTCGTGTTGAGGATTGCACGTTTGAAGCGCCGAAGAATTTCCGCCGGTGCCATGATGTTGCGTTGAGGAATGTTGATTTCGTCAATGCCGAGGAAACATTATGGGCTTGTTCGAACGTTTCACTGGAAAATGTGAGCGCTCGTGGCGATTATCTGGCGATGAATTGTTCCGATATTAAAGCCTATAATCTGCGTTTGGTTGGCAATTATCCATTTGATGGCGTACGTAATATTGAAATCACAAATTCTCGATTGATTTCCAAGGATTGCTTCTGGAATTGCGAGAATGTGACAGTACGTGATTCATTCATTTCCGGCGAGTATTTGGCTTGGAATTCCCGTAATGTCACGTTTGAGAACTGTACGATCGAAAGTCTGCAGGGTTTGTGCTATGTGGATAATCTCGTATTACGTAATTGCCGTCTAATCAATACGACGCTTGCTTTCGAATATTCGAATGTGGATGCCGATATTCACAGCACTATCGATAGTGTATTCAATCCTTCGTCCGGCACGATTCGTGCGGATGTCATCAAGGAATTGACTCTTGACCCAACGAAGATTGATCCGAACAAGGTGACGATAATTACCGAAAACAAGTAAACGTCACCGTCGATCAAAAAGTATTTATAATAGTTGAGGGTCTGCAATTTAACTTGCAGACCCTCAATTGTTTTATATCACCCAACAATCGGTGTTGTAATCAAATACTGATCACAGATTGTCGGTGTCGATGGTGATGGTGACCGGACCATCGTTGATCAGGCCGACGCGCATGTGCGTTCCAAAGCGGCCTTCGCGTACTGGCACGCCGCCAGAACGCAACGCCTCGTTGAATTTGATCCACGTGATGTTGGCATGTTCCGGTTTACCTGCTTTGACGAAGCTGGGGCGATTGCCTTTCCTCACGTCGGCAAACAGCGTAAACTGCGAAATGGAGAGGATTTCGCCGCCGATGTCTTTGATGGAACGGTTCATTTTGCCCTGTTCGTCTTCAAAAACGCGCAGGTTGAGGATTTTGTGGGCCAGCCAAGAAAGCTGTTCCTCGCCATCCTCATCACTCACGCCGACCAGCAGCATGAAGCCCGGTCCGATCTGCTGCGGTTCGAAGGTGGGGTCGATGGTGCCCAGTTCGTTGACAACGTCAACGCTGGCTTGGCTCACTCGTTGCACTACTACTTTCATAACCCCACCTTACCGCGCGATCAGTTTCGCCTTGGTATCGGCCGGCTTCAGTAGAACTTTTCGCCGTTGAGCTGCTGGCTCACCAAAACCATTCAGCAGATCGTCCCTGCCTCATGTTTGTCAGTGTGTGCTATGCGTTGATGCCGCGCGTCGCACAGCGACCGAAGCCAGCAAACCGATGAGCAGCATGCAGCCTGCCACCAAAAGTGTCCAACGGTTGCCCTCAATGAACCCGGAAGTCATCGCATCGGCGATTTTCGGCGCTTCGTCACCGAATTGGGCCGCCGATCCATCTCCGCTGCGGAACGAGCCAATTACACCGCCAGCCGAGCTGCTGACCGCCTTGGCCAGTCCATCGCCGACTTTAGCGGGCAGTCCAAGGGATTCAAGTCGTGCCGGCAACGTCCCATTGATGGCCATGGTCAATGCCGCGCCTGAGATGGCCGAGCCCATGGCGGTGCCAAGCTGACGGACGGTGGACTGGGTGGCCGATCCTTCACCGGACTGGGGAATCGGCACTTCGGACAGCACCACGCTGGTCAGCTGCGCGGAAGCGAGCCCTAAGCCGCAGCCGTAGGCGGTCAAAGGAAGAAGCTGCCACCACACTGCGAATTCCACCGGCATGAGGACTGCAATCACGGCTACCGCGATGATCTCAATCACCAAGCCAAGTTGGACCACGCCGACCGGAGTGAATTTGGAGGCCAGCATATGTGCCTGACTACCGGCGATAATAGAGCCCAATCCCATCACGGCCAGCATCGCACCGGCCTGTAGCGTGTCGAGTCCGCGCGCGTTGATGAGATACAGCGGAAGCGCGAACACCAGCGCGAACTCGCCGGCGGCGATGGCCGCAGCCGACAGATTGCCCCACGAGAATGTCTTGATGCGGAACAGGGTCATGTCCAGCATCACCGGTCGCCCGGCTTTGCCTCGTGCAAGTTCTACGGTTATGAAGACGACCAGCAGGAGCATACCGGCGACCAGACAAATCGGCACCGGCGACAGCCAGCCGTGGTTCCATGTCAGACCACCCATCTTCAACTGAGTGGAAGTCTGCTTCCACCAGCCGTAGGTCTCGCCTTCGATAAGTCCGAATACGAGCAGGGCAGAAGTCAGTGCGGACAGCACCACGCCTGGAATGTCCACATCAATGCTTTGGAATCGAATGGTAGAAGAAGCGGTTGAGGAAGTGATGTTCGAGGTATGGCCACCGGTCTTTGGCACCAAAGGAATGGTTGTCACAAAAATGATGATGCCTAGCGGAAGGTTCACCAGGAAAATCCATCGCCACCCCAAGGTCTCGGTAAGCACGCCGCCGAGCAACGGTCCGAGAGCGGCGGCTGAACTCATTACCGCGCCCCAGACTCCGAAAGCCGCAGCGCGATACTTGCCACGGAACGTGGCGGACACCGTGGACAGGGTGTTCGGCATGATCATCGCGCCACCGATGCCCTGCAACGCGCGAGCGGTGAGCAGCATGCCAGCGTCCTGCGATGTGGCGGCGAGCAATGAACTTGCCACGAAAATCACAGTTCCAATTTGGAATACCAGTTTGCGTCCTTTGGCGTCGCCAAGCTTGCCGAAGGGAAGCAGCAGCGCGGCGAGTACGATGTTGTACAGTGATGTGACCCACTGGGCGTCGGTCAGGTCGATGCCGATATCGTCGATAATGGTGGGGATGGAGACGTTGACGATTGAGCTGTCCAGCACAATCATGGCCAGTCCCAAAGCCAACACCCATAGCGCGCCCCATGGCGGAGTTTGTTCCGGATGAGGTGACGTGGACATCGTGGAAGACGATGGCATATCGGGCTGAAGCTGATGTTGGAACTTAGATGGCTGTTCCATGATGCCGTTTCCTCTCATAGTCATAATGCAGGGTCTGTCATGTTTGACTGCCGCCATACTACACGCATGGCGTTGCGCGCTCACTCATCCAAACGATTCAGCCTTGATGTTTAGCCATGGGAGTAATCCATGACAGGCAGAGACTTAGGTGACGTGCCCGTCACGGAACCAACGGAACCCGGCTATCGGGATTCCATAGTCCCGGTTCTTGCATCACAATCTGGAGGCGGCACCTTTGTCGATAAGCCACAGCAGTTCCTCACCATCGGCATAAGAGCTTGGCGCATGCGGATTGTTGCGTTGCGCGAATGCTGCAGCAACCGCATCCGCCTTGCGTACTTCAGATGTGAACACCCACGTGTGCTTCGATCGTGCGATCATCGGCACGGTCAGCGTCAGGCGCAGTGGCGGCGGCTTCGGTGAATCGCGCACACCGGCGACAAGCACATGCGGATCGTCGATCTCCGACTCGCCATGGTCGGGGAACAGGGATGCGAAATGCGCGTCCGGTCCCATACCGAACATGGCGATGTCCAAAGCTGGATTCTCACCCAACTGTTCAATGAGTTCACGCTGGTATTGCGCGGCGGCTTCAGCCAGCACCGCATCAGTCTGTTCGGGTGAGGCTGCCGCGACGCTTTCCAAGTTACGCTCATCGGACGGCATCGCATGAATGTTGCCTGCCGGCATACGGCCGTCGGCAACCAGTTTGCCATACCATGCCTCACGCGCCTGCTTGGCGTTGCGATCATCGTCATCGGCGGCCACGAATCGTTCGTCGCCCCACCATACGTGCACGCGGCTCCAGTCCACGGCATCGTTCAATGGGCTCGCGTTCATGGCGTCGAACACTCGATTGCCGTCGGTTCCACCGGTCACGGCAATGTCAACGCGAGTGCGATTCGGTTCCGACAGAAGATCGGTGATGGTCAACAGCGTACGTGCGGCCACGGCTTCAGCCAGAATCTGAGGATTGGGATATACAACGGTGGTGCGTTCTGCCATATGCTTTTCCTGCATTGTTCCTTTATTGTTTCGGAGAATCGATTCAGTGCTTCGAATTGATAAGATCCCAGCCTTGAGTCACGACTTCCGCATAGATCTCGTCCGGATAGAGTCGACCCAATTCCTCACTCAAGCATTCCTCGATGGTTCGTGCGGGAACGCTCATGGTTTGCGGGGACTGCCCTGGAACGTTCAATACGGCGATGCCATCGTCGGTGGATGGGCGTTCCAAACTCAGCACGCCATCGGAACGGGTCAGATACACGCCGGTCACGGCGGTTGCATTCGGATCGTCTTCCACCACAACAGGCACGTTCAGGCGAAGACGAAGCCATGCGGCCAGCAGATTCAACGGCAGGAAGTTCTTTGGTCCGGTCACACGCACGCCGCTTACTGGAAGATGCGGCGGCTGGTCAAGCATCGAAGCGAGCATTGCGCGCCAAACAGTCAAGCGAGTCCACGACATGTCCACATTCTTCGACGACCAGTTGCGGCGCAGATCATCCATGGTCCGCATCGGATTCGAGGAATGCATGGCATCGGTGATACGGCTGCGCGCCATGGAACCCAGCAAATCGTTTGACAGATTCGCCGGAGCTTCGTTCGGCCACCAAGCCACCACCGGAGCGTCCGGCACCAATAGCGGAATCACCAATGTATCAGGGTGGTGAACCAGCCCACCAATCGGACGCAACACGATGATTTCGCCCGCGCCAGCGTCGGAACCGAATCGCACTTCCGCGTCGAGAAAGGTGTGCGGCTTGCCATCATCGGCAGCGGCATCCACCCTACGTGAATTCGGCGCGATTGCGATCACACGGCAGGGATGCTCACGGCTGGCGTTGTTCGCCACGGCGAGATCATGCTCCAGCGACGTCTCATTCGTGGAGATCAGCAGTGTGAGCACGCGACCCAGAGCCGCTTCGCCACGCTCCTCGTGCAATTCATCGATTTTCGCCGAAATCTCACGGGTTTCGGTGTTCTTCATGGTAATGATCACGGCATCCTCCAACGGTGTCCATCGCGGGCCAGCATTTCAACGGCTTCCTGAGGGCCCCACGTTCCGGAACGATACGGCTGCGGCTGGCCAAGCGTGGACCAGAACTCTTCGATCGGATCGAGGATCTGCCAGCTCAATTCCACTTCGCGTGTGGTTGGGAACAGTGGCGGATCGCCCAGCAATACGTCAAGAATCAGACGTTCATAGGCTTCCGGAGACGATTCGGTGAACGAACGGCCGTAACCGAAGTCCATCGACACGTCACGGACCTCCATCGACGTGCCACCCGGCACCTTCGCGCCGAACCGCATGGTCACACCCTCATCGGGCTGCACGCGGATCACGATCGCATTCTTGCCGAGCTCCTTCGTTGCGGTCGACTCGAACGGCAGATGCGGGGCACGCTTGAACACCACGGCAATCTCCGTGACACGCTTGCCCAAACGTTTGCCCGTACGCAGGTAGAACGGCACGCCGGCCCAACGGCGCGTATCGACATCCAGTCGGATCGCTGCGTAAGTCTCTGTGGTTGAAGCCGGATTAATGCCCTTCTCATCCAAATAGCCGACAACCTCATGAGAACCCTGCCATCCGGCGGCATACTGTCCGCGGGCCGTATGCGCCGCCAGATCCTTCGGCAAGCGCACTGCGGACAGCACCTTCGTCTTTTCAGCCGTCAGATCAGCGGCGGAGAAGGAGACCGGCTCCTCCATGGCCGTCAATGCCATGAGCTGCAGCAGGTGGTTCTGGATGATGTCGCGTGCGGCACCGATGCCGTCATAGTATCCGGCACGACCGGCCACGCCGATATCCTCGGCGTGGGTAATCTGCACATGGTCGACGTAATTATTGTTCCAAATCGGCTCATACATGGCGTTCGCGAAACGAAGCGCCAGAATATTCTGCACCGTCTCCTTACCGAGATAATGATCGATACGGAACACACTCGATGGGTCGAACACCTCGGAAACCACACGATCCAGCTCCTTAGCGCTGGCCAGATCATGCCCGAACGGTTTCTCGATGATCACACGACGCCAAGCGCCCTTGTCGGACTTCGCCAGACCGCAATCCGCCAACTGTCGGGAAACCTGCGGGAACGCGCGCGGCGGCACCGACATGTAGAACGCATGGTTACCTCGCGTGCCACGATCACGGTCAAGCTCGGCAACAGTGTTCGACAATCGTTCGAACGCCTTCGGATCATCGAACGTGCCCTGCACAAAACGAATACCGTCGGCGAGCTGCTTCCAGGTCGCCTCCTTGAATGGCGTGCGGCAGTGCGCCTGCACGTTCTCCTTCACGAAATCCTTGAAATGATCCTCGGTCCAATCACGACGTGCAAAACCCGTCAAACCGAAGCTTGGCGGCAATAGGCCACGATTAGCCAGATCATAAATGGCGGGAAGCAGCTTCTTGCGTGACAGATCGCCGGTCACGCCGAAAATCACAATACTGCACGGGCCTGCAATACGTGGAAGTCGAAGATCGCGCGGATCGCGCAGCGGATTCGTCCACTCTTCAGGCGTGCCAAGTACGGATGAAACAGTTTCAGTCATATGCCTCATAGTATCGCCAACAGGTCACGGACGGCGGTGCCCATCCGAAAAACGTCCTTTCCATATTTTGTGAAAACCCACAAAACCAGCCGTTTCCTAGCGGCTGTGAGCAATATCACAGCCGATGGTCTTATATTAATTCACCGAAAATCACGTAATCCGGCGAACAGACGATTGAATCCTTCTTGCATGGTGCTTCGCGGGCAGGCCACGTTGATGCGAATGAAATCATGCCCGTTGCCGCCATACTCGGCACCTTCGGAGAACATCACCTGATGATTGCGCTTGAGATGTTCGCACAACAGAGCGGTATCGTGCGTCAGTTTCGAACAATCGACCCACAACAAGTAGGTGGCATGGCTTTCAATCAGGGCGATGCGTCGTTCCGGTGCCGCGGCAGCATTGTATTCGTTGATCATGGCTCGTGCTTCGGCTTTGTTGCCTGCCAAGTATGCGCGCAATTCCTCAAGCCAAGGCTCGCTCTCGTTGAAGGCAGCGAGCGTGGCCGTCATGGCGAAGGCGTTCGGTTCGGCCACTTCGTCCGTGTTGAGCGCACGCCATACCTTATGCCTCAGCACGGGATTTGGAATCATTACGGCAGCCGTGTTAAGACCGGCGATATTGAACGTTTTGGTCGGTGCCATGCAGGTCACGGAGTTCATTGCGCACTGCTCATTCACCGAGGCAAAGGGCACGTAATCATATCCCGGATCGGTAAGATCACAATGAATTTCGTCGCTGATTACGGTCACATGATGGTTCCAGCAAAGCTCACCTATGCGTGCGAGGGTGTCGCGATCCCAGATTCGGCCTACGGGATTGTGTGGATTGCACAGGATCATCAGCGTGGTTTGCGGATCGGCCAACTTGGATTCCAGATCGGCCCAGTTGATGGAGTAATGTCCGGAACCGTCGTATTCCAACGGTGATTCAAGCACGCGGCATCCATTATTGATAATCGAATTGAAGAAAATGTTGTAGACCGGAGTTTGGATAAGCACGTTTTCGTTTGCTGTGGTGAGTTTTCGTACCATGCTGGAGATTGCCGGCACCACGCCGGTGCTGAATACGAGCGATTCCGGGTCGATATCAAGATTATGCCTACGGTGCCACCAGTCAACGTATGCCTGATTCCATTCAGGAGGGACGATGGAATATCCGAAAATACCGTGGTCAAGACGCTGCTGCAGTGCGGCTCGAATCTGTGGAGCGGTTTGAAATTCCATATCCGCCACCCACATGGGCAGCGCATCTCCTGCCTCTTCCCACTTGAGCGAATACGTGCCGGATCGGTCTACGGGAGTGTCGAAATCGTAAGTCATGCCATCAAACTTAAGAACTTCAAGTGGACGAAGTCAAATGCAAGCTGTGAATGATCCCGGTTTCACGACATGCATTGTAATGACTTTGTCGGTCGGGCCGCCCTGTTGTATGAGTTCAAAAACATGGCCTTTCGAACATTCCATACTGGTTCTTTCACATTCATGCTGACGCACCCATTGTGAACGAACCAAACCAAAATAACTAATGTAAATGATGTATTACTTTCCATGCGAGAAGTGCATGAAAACTGTCAATCAGCCAGCCCAGTCGAAAAGTTCCGGACCATTGCGTTGCAAATGGCGTTATTGCATGCGTATTGACTACCATGAACATCAATACTTAAGAAAGGTGGTTTTATGGCATATGCGTTGATAACGGGGGCTTCGAGTGGCATTGGGCGTGAGATGGCGGCATTGTTTGCGGCCGACAGGCATGATCTCATCATTACGGCACGCAGTCAAGGCAAACTTGATGACGTGAAGCGCACGCTGGAACATCGCTATGGCGTGCATGTGGAGACGGTTGCGCTTGATCTAAGCGAGTCTGACGCACCGCAACAGTTGCATGATTACACAGTTTCGCAAGGTTTTGAAGTGGATCATCTCGTCAATAACGCCGGTTTTGCGGATTGGACGGGTTTTCTCGACGCCGACTGGCATCGCCAGCATGAGATGATGCAGCTCAACATGGCCGCGTTGGCTGAACTTACGTACCGTTATGGTCGTGATATGCGCGAGCAGGGTCACGGACGCATATTGAACATCTCTTCTGTTGCTTCAATGATGGCAGGCCCATATATGGCGATATATTTCGCGTCGAAAGCGTTCGTACGATCGCTTTCGGAAGCGGTGTCGTACGAATTGCGAGATACCGGTGTGAGTGTGACCTGCGTATGCCCCGGGCCGACATCCACAGGGTTCGCCAAGGCCGCGAACATGCGTGGCATGAATTTCTTCACGCTGACCAAACCGGCCACCGCCTACCAGCTTGCCACCTACGCGTATCGGAAGATGAAGCAGGGGCGCACGCTTGCCTACCACGGCTACCTCACCAAAGCCGGAGCCGCAGCGGAACGACTACTCCCCCGCGCTCTGACGCGACGGGTCGCCGCAATCATGAATGGCGGCAACCCACGCAACCAGCATCGCGAATAATTCAGGAGGCAACTCAACGAGTTTCCCTTGCGGCTGATCATATTTGCCGCAACACAAAGAGCCGCACACTTTTCATAAAGCGTGAGGCTCTTTTCATCTGTTAATCCGCTAGATTCGTTGCAGAAATACGTCTATCAGGCTTCGATTTCCTCGCGGCCCGGCTCGGCCCACAGGGTGTGGAATGCGCCCGGCTGGTCCACACGCTGGTAGGTGTGAGCGCCGAAATAGTCGCGCTGACCCTGGATCAGGGCGGCGGGCAGGCGCTTGGAACGCAGTCCGTCGAAGTACGACAGCGAGGAAGCGAACGCCGGAGTAGGCAAACCGTTGACGGCGGCCTGAGCCACCACGTTACGCCAAGACTTTTCGGCGGTTTCGATGGCGTTCTTGAAGTACGGAGCGAACAGCAGCGACACGTTGGCTTCACCTGATTCGAACGCTTCGGAAATACGGTTGAGGAACTTCGCACGGATGATGCAGCCGCCACGCCAGATGCGTGCCACGGCAGCCAGATCGATATCCCAGCCATATTCTTCGGCGGCAGTAGTGATCTCGTTGAAGCCCTGGGCGTAGGCGACGATCTTGGAAGCGTAGAGTGCCTGACGAATGTCTTCGATGAAGGCCTTCTTCTCATCGTCGGTGAGGTTCAGGTTGCCGTCAGGGCCATTGAAGCCCTGCTTGGCGGCTTCCTCACGTAGATCAGCTTCGGAGGAAAGACCACGGGCGAACACGGCTTCGGCGATGCCGGTGACCGGTACGGCCAGAGACAGTGCGGTCTGCACGGTCCACGTGCCGGTGCCCTTCATGCCAGCATGGTCGACGATCACGTCAACCAGCGGCTTACCGGTCTTCTTGTCGACCTGATGCAGCACTTCGGCGGTGATTTCGATCAGATAGGAGTCGAGTTCGGTCTTGTTCCACTCTTCGAACACGTCACCGATCTCAGCCGGAGTCATGCCAAGGCCACGACGCATCAGATCGTAGCTTTCAGCGATGAGCTGCATGTCGGAGTACTCAATACCGTTGTGCACCATCTTGACGAAGTGGCCAGCACCATTGAGACCGATATGGGTGACGCACGGTTCGCCTTCGGCCTTGGCCGCGATGGATTCAAAAATCGGCTTCAGAGTCTTCCAGGATTCTTCGGAGCCACCCGGCATCATGGAAGGTCCAAGCAGAGCGCCTTCCTCACCGCCGGACACACCGCATCCGACGAAATGCAGTCCGCGAGCGCTGATTTCCTTCTCGCGGCGAATGGTGTCCGGGAAGTAGGCGTTGCCTGCGTCGACGATGATGTCGCCCGGCTCCATCAGGTCGGCGAGCGCGTTGATCATGGCGTCGGTCGGCTCTCCCGCCTTGACCATGATGATGGCGGTACGCGGCTTGACGAGGCTGTCCACGAACTCTTCGAGGGTTTTTGCCGGGAAGAATTCGCCTTCGTTGCCGTGTTCGTTCATGAGCTTTTCGGTACGGCCGTAAGAGCGGTTGAACACTGCCACCTTGTTGCCGTGGTGTGCGAGGTTACGTGCGAGGCTACCGCCCATTGCGGCAAGACCGACTACGCCGACGTTTGCTTCAGCTGACATGCTGGCCCCTTCCATCAGGAAAAGTAGTACTTTATGAACCGTTCTTTAGTGTAGACCCGAGCTACCCCAGAACCATGGACCGTCTCAAGTCTGACATCATGTCAATCACGCGGCGCAATCGTACGTACGAATCGCATGGCTTCGGCAGGTGTGAGCGACGGCACGTAGGCTTGCGCCACAGCAAGCGATATTTGCGGCAGTTTGGCCGCGTCGGGATAGCAGATATACACTTTCTCTTCGTCGGGATGGAATTTCAGTTTGAAACGGAACAGTGAGTGGAATCCGTATGCTGGTTCCATGATGTCTGCGACCATTTGCAGTGCATGACGTAACACTTCGCTTTCCTCGTGTTCGCCTTTGTTGGATCCCATACCGGTCAGTGGCGCCGCCGATAGGCTCATGAATTCCGCGTTGCCTTCGTCGCGCAGTCGTTCAGCCATGCGTGCAATCAGGAATTCCATGATGCCGTTGACGCTGTCGGTGCGGTGCCTCATGAAGTCAAGCGTCCAACCGATGATTGTGCCGTCGCGATAGGTGGGCAGCCAGCTGGTTACGCCAAGGACTTTGCCGTTGCCGTCGACCGCATAGAGCAGGCGTACCCGGGAGTCGATCAGTTCGTCGACGCCACCCAAGGTGAATCCCATTTCCGGCAGGGCCTTTTTGCCGGCCCACTGTGCGGAAATCTCACGAATCTGCGTTTGTACGGAGAAGGGTGCCTCCTTGAAAGTGGTGAGCACGTCGGTGATGCCGTCTCGTTTGGCTTTGTTGATGGCGGTGCGCACGTCCTGCCATTTCTTGCCTCGGGTTTGCCATTCGTTGGGATTGACGATCATTTCCGTGCCGACGTCAAGTGAGTCCCATCCGGCTTTGGCGAGTTCGGCTCGCTGTGACTCGTGTACGCTGTAAAACACGGGCGTCCAGGAATGTTGTGTGCAGAATGTTGCGAAATCAGTGAGATCTTCCGTATATTCGTTTGGATCTCCGAATGGTCCTGTCACCGTCAATGCGATACCGTACGACACTCGATAGGCGATTGCGGAACGTCCGGTTGCAGAAAACCAATAATCATTGCCTTCCCAAGTTGCCATGAATGACATGGATTCGCCGCCAAGCGGAATAATCGCGTCAACACGATGGCGCGAAGCGTCATTCACCATGGAACGATCCCGCAAACACTCCCAAACACACAGCAGAGCGATAATCCAAAACGCCGGACCGACGCACTGATATACCAGCAAGGAGATTTGCCCGACGGGTACAAACTCAGGTTCGATACCACTCAGCAATCCGATCGGCAACAATCGTTGCGCATAATCGGCAAGCAATGCAATCAATTGCGGGCTTTCGTTGAAATCCTCGGGAGAGGCAAGCCCATACCCGACATACATCAATCCCAACAACAGAAAAGCTGACAATGTACCTGCCACAGCACGCAACATAATCTCACTTCTAGTGCGAATCGTAAAACACTGACGGAACGCAATGACGATAACGATAAAAATCAACGGCAATGCCATAGTGGAAAACATCGCGTGAAAAGCACCGTGACGAGCCAACGCAGGCAACGTATCAGCCTGCGAATCGCCAACATATTGCAGCGGAAGCACCACATAAAACAGCATCGCAAGTACCACCGTGCACGCATTGAACAGCACACTTAACACGGCGGCAATGCGGCGTCCGCGATACAGACCCCATGCGATCAACAGCAGCATCAGCGTCGGCATCAACGACACCAGCCAGTTTCCGGGCATGGTGAATCGCATCATACGATATTGCGCGAAACAGTTGGCATGCGAGGAACCGTTGAGGCAATCCAACACTTGTTTCGTGTCGAATTCCGTGGAACCGGTCAGCAAGCCGAACATGGAGAGCAATCCGAATGATTGTCTTGAAGAAACGGCAACCAGCGAACCGACCGCCTGCACTCCGGCAGCCATACCAATCAGCCTGCGCATCTCATACAAGGCACCATGCCTATACACATCACCTTGACTCTCGGAAGCCATCAAATAGCCAAGCACATGGCCAAGCAACGCCGACGCCAGCAAACAGTAATCGCCGGCTTCACCACGATACAGGAACAGGATCAGCACCACGCTATAGCCGATCACACGAATACGCCGACGCCACAGCATGGCGGTGAACGCGCTGGCACACATCAGCGTGCCCACCACAACAACCAGCGGCCCCAAAATCGCACCATCATGCGAAATCGCATGCCATTGCGGACTTTTGCCTGCGAACAGCGAGCATAATCCCATACCGAGCGCTATGCCGCCAAGCGTGGTGATCAGCGACACCCATGCCGTCTTCGCCTTTCCAATCACCGTTTCGCATAAGCCGAATGCGATGAGTATCAGTGGAATGTCGATCAGCAGACGACCCAACTGAGGCACCGACAGCAGTGAAATCGGCGCGGTATACCAGCGCCCATGCGCGAGCGCGTCAAAACTCACGCGCGACAATTGCGGCGGAAATTGCGTATGTCTAATGCCGCATACGAGCTGCATGCCGACATTGAACAGCGTGATGAACAGCACAAACCCCAAGGTCATGCGATGCTCACGAATCCAGTCGGCAAGATCGGCCATAAGCGCACGAAAGCCAAATAATGGTTTCACTGTTGATTCCTGCGATTGCGTCATAATACAGTACTTCCGTTCGATGATTCAGATTGAAATGCGTTTGAGATTCGGATAGTCGACCAATTTCGGCTTGGCATCGCTCAGTCCCGTGTTGTAGCCGAATACGGCAAGTCCGTACCGCAACGTGTCTTGCACGGCATGCCAGTCATGCGCATTGTCAAGCGATTCGACTGCCGTAACATGCATGCCCGCCTGTTGAGCAACCGGTGCGATGCGTTCGACATTGCGCACGGACTCGCGATCACGCTCCCCTGCGCCGATAACAAGCGTCTGGTTCGAAGGTGCATGGTTGCGAATGGCGTTGATGGGGATCTGCTTCTCGTATGCGGTGCGATCGCCGTGGAAGAACCGGCTGATCATACTGCTTTCACTGCCATTGGTCGGTTTGAGCTCGCTGCCGGTGGGAATGATGGTACCGAACAAATCCGGATGGTTCGCACCGATCTGCAGCGAACATGTGGCCCCCTGTGAAAAACCTGCGATCGCCCAGTCCTGCGCTTGCTGTGCCGCCGGAAGATTGGCTTTCACCCAGTCGACCACGTCTTTCGTCAAGTAGGTCAACGCATTGCCGTACACCGGCGAATCCACGCATAGGGTGTTATGCGAATCGTCTCCCAACTGGTCGGCCGCAATAACAATGGGTGCGAGTCCGCCATGATGCTGCGCGTAATCGTCCATCATGGTTTGAATGCCGCCCGCGGCAAACACGCGACCCGGAGAGCCCGGCTGGCCGCTCATCATCAGTATGACCGGCAACGCCGGCTTGTGTTTGGCTGTGGCAAGCGCTGCAGGCGGCAGATATACCAGCGCCTTTCGCGCTTCGAAATGCGATGCTGTGGCTGGAATATTTACTTTCCTGACTTCGCCATGTGCGGGAATATTGCTGACGCTACCGTCTGCTTTTTCCTGCTTCCATTGCGTGACGCTAATCAAATCGCTGCGTTTCGCCATTCCCGTCAGGTCGGCTTCACGATAGGTGTCTTGGCCGAACAGTGATCCGATGGTGGCATATTCTCCATACGCCTGATCGATGCCGGTGGCGGCGGAAAGCACCGCGAATACCGTCAATACAACGGCGACGGCACGCAACACTCCCCTATGCGGCACCGCATAGCAAATCGCGAATCCAATGATCGCGCAACCGCAACCGGCCCATGCGACCACATGCGGCCCCAGCTCAACACCGAACACCACAAACACGTCCGACAGCAACCAGGCAATCACCAATCCGGCAATGCCTGCAATAATCGCAATCACTACCGGACACACGACTACGGCAAACGTACGTTTGCCACCGTCACGACTTCCGGCAACCGTCTCCCATATTGCAGTACCCAGCAGTATCGCCGCCAGCACTGCGGTTACTGAAAACAACGTTGCCGGAAACCAGCCATCCACCAAACTTATGTTCATCAACCATGCACGCATGCTCACTTCTTGCTTTCATATTCTTCATGTCCAATGTGCCAGTTGTAGTCCATGAAACGTTGGCACGACCTCATCCTTGAGGCTGATTTTCCTTGGAATATCGACGAAAAATACTGTGAGCAAGCTGAATGGATGATGCTCTTAGGCAGCGTTCTCATCTTTGCCGATCATGCCTTGAACGCACGTTCCAATACCCGCCATACGCATGGAACGGACCCCACGTCGGGATCGCCTTCGACCAACAGCGCATTGGGAATGCATCAGTCGTGCCGGATCGGTTTGATACTCTGACTGCGGCACAGTTTCCTCCGATCGCGCTTCCTTGCGCATGTTCCCTGTACATGTTCCTTGTACAGCAGACGCAATATTCCCATGCAATGTGATTCCAGCTAAGAAGACACTACGAAACGCGTCCAATGCATCCGACCGGCAGCCAAGCGGTATGGTGTTGCATTATGCAGTATGTTTTTTCGGCGTCGAATGTTTCCTGTGTCGTGCCGGTCGACGGTGAGCAACGCACGATTTTCAGCGGATTATCCGTTGATGCGAAGCATGGTGAGATTGTGGATTTGGTCGGCCCTTCCGGATCGGGCAAGAGTAGTCTGCTTACCGCTTTTGCACGATTGAATCCGAATGCGAACGGCAATTTTCAGCTTGAAGGGCGCTCTGCCAGCGAATTCACACCGCAGCAGTGGCGTAGTCAGGTGGCGTATTTGCCGCAGAAGCCGGTATTGATCGGTTCGAGTGTGGCCGAGGCGATTCGTTTACCGTTCACATTGGCTATCCGTGCGGGCGAAGTCAAGCAAGGATTCGGCAGGAAATGGTCGGCCGGTAAGTCTCTCAAACCCACAGATCTACTGCCGGATGCTCGCATTCGAGCCACGCTTGACGCCATTGGCTGCGCGGATATTGATTTGGGGCGTGCTCCGCATGACTTGTCTGGAGGCCAGGCCGCCCGTGTGAGTTTGGCGCGCACCTTGCTTACTTCGCCGAAAGTGCTGCTTGCCGATGAGGTTGATGCCGGTTTGGATGATGAGAACGCCGATAAGGTGGCATCCATCATGGCTCAGGCCGCAGAGCGGGGCATGGCGGTGATTCGTATTCGCCATCGCCCGCCGGATGGGCGTGCCACGCGCATTCTCACACTGGCCAATGGCGTATTGCAGAGTGCGAATGCTCCGCACACCGCAGCAACCAATGATTCCAATGATTTCGCGGCACAGTCCGATTCGGTGCAAGGAGTGCAGGCATGAGCGGCAATTACTATTCCATTGATATTTGGGGTCTGCTTATCGCATTGGTTATGGTCGCCGTGGCCGCAGGCATTTCCGAAGCGATGCGCATGGGCATTGGCAAGACACTGCTATGGTCGGCGTGCCGTGCGTTGCTGCAATTGTGCGCCATGGGTTTCATTATGGAGTTCGTCATCAAGTCGAACAATCCATGGCTGGTGCTGTTGCTGGTGATGTTCATGCTGATCGCGGCCGTGCAAATCACCCTGTCTCGTGCCAAAGGTGTGCCGAAAGGCTTGGCCGGTCCCGTGTTTTTGAGCTTGGTCATCACCATGCTCATTATGATTTCGTTGGTCACCGAATTGATCATTCGCCCGCAACCATGGTATGCGCCGCAATTGGTGGTACCGTTGACCGGCATGCTGCTCGGCAATACCGTGTCCGCTTTGGCGGTTGGGTTGAGCCGGTTCTTCGAAAGCATGAAGGAACGCCGTGACGAAGTGGATACGCTGCTGGCGTTGGGCGCGACCGCTTGGGAGGCCGCACGCCCGTCCATCGTCTCGTCGATTCGTTTGGGTTTGCTGCCGACTACCGCCTCGCTGGCTTCCAGCGGCATTGTGACGGTGCCTGGCATGATGGCCGGTCAGATCATCGCCGGCGGCAATCCTATCGACGCGGCGAAATACCAGTTCCTGATTCTCGCCGCCATCGCCGCGTTAACGCTTCTGGCCGACAGTCTCATTATGGTGATGGCATACCGTAAGTGCTTCACTGCAGACGATCAATACAATCCGATCGCAGGCTGAACAACTTTTCATATAGCCAAGCAATTAATAGACAATCAGATTTAACAGAAAACGGCGTTCGCCAAGTGTTCATATACCATGGCGGACACCGTTTTCTATTGTTTACCAGCTACGCGAGCTTTGATTTTGCTTTTCAGCGATCAACGCGTGCGGAATGGCGCTTTCCTGATGTTCGCATGGCGATGGCGTGACTGCCCTGCATGCTTGTCGTGACGTTCGCCACGGCCGCCACGCTTGACTTCCGTATGACGGTCATAGCGTTTCGCATCCGAGGAACGTTCGTCATGCTTCTTGCCTTTGGACCGACGATTATCGTCATACTGACGTTCGGCACGGGCTTCAGACTTGCGCTGCTTCTTGCTTGGCGCACCCTGCTTTTTCACAAGCTGTCCGGACTTCTTCTTTCCCAGTTTCCTGCGATTGTCGGTATTGCCGTAATCTCCGTCGTTCCTACGCTTGTTCGTCGTTTCGCGCTGCTCGTTGTCGCTGCGCTGCTGCTCATGCAGGCGCGCATACTTTTCACGACGCTTGCTGTTGCGCTTTTCCTCGTGCTGTTCGCGGCGTTCCTCTTGAATTTCAGGATGTTCCCAACGATGTTCACGCGCTTCGAATTCACGATTGTCACGACCTTCGAACTTGGCGGCACGGCGTTCCGCACGGTTCTTCTTCGGCTCGAACTTCTTCGCGCTGTCGTTACGCTCCTCACGCTGGTCGCGATCGCGACGATCCTTACGTTCGGACTTAAACGGCTTACCGCCCTTGTCTTTGCCGCGATCCTTGTTACGCCCGCCGGAACGGTTCGATCTGCCGGAACGTTCGCCGTCGGCACTCCCCTTGCCGTTCTTCCTACGGCGCGGATTTCCTGCCGGCTGCGACTGCTCAAGCGTCCAGCCGAACACCGGCTCGGCCACTTCGCCTACGAGTTCCAACACTTCCGGCGAATCAGGGGTCACATCGATCGGTTCGACCGTCAGTCCGGCCTCACGCATCATGCGACGGGTCCTGCGGCGCTGGTTCGGCAGAATGATGGTCACCACGTCACCGGAATGACCGGCTCGCGCGGTTCGTCCGGAACGATGCAGGAAGGATTTCGGATCTTCCGGCGGTTCGACCTGCACTACGAGTTCCACGCCGGAAACATCGATGCCTCGCGCGGCCACATCGGTGGCCACCATAACGTTCACATCGCCGGAGTTGAAGGCGGCCAGATTGCGGTCACGCTGGTTCTGGCTCAGGTTGCCGTGCAATTCGGCCGCAGGAATGCCGTTCTGCGTTAAATCCTTGGCAAGCTTCTGCGTCTGGAATTTGGTACGGGTGAACAGAATGCGACGGCCTTTGCCGGAAGCGAGGGTGCGCACCAGCTCGTGACGGTTGCCCTGCGTGGTTTTGAACACATGGTGGGTCATCTCGTCAACGGTCGCCGTCGCGGAATCAACGCTATGCACCTTCGGATCGGACAGGAAGGTTTCCACCACTTCGTCCACGCCATGGTCGAGCGTGGCGGAGAACAGCATGATCTGCGCATCGAACGAAATCTGTCCGAGCAGTCGTTTGACTGGCGGAAGGAAGCCCATATCGGCCATTTCGTCGGCCTCATCAATAACCGCGACCTCAACCTTGTCCAAGGTGAGCGCGCCCTGTTCGATCAAATCCTCAAGACGACCTGGGCAAGCCACCACAATATCAGCACCGGCCTGAAGGTCACGGATCTGGCGGGCATAACGTACGCCGCCATACACGGTGGTGGTGTTGATGCCGTATATCTGGGCAAGTGGCATCAGCACATCGTTGATCTGGTTGGCAAGCTCACGGGTCGGAGCAAGCACCAAGCCACGCGGATGAGGCACGAAATCATCGGCGCGCCGCTCCTTGGCATGAGCCTGCTTCACACGATCAACCTCATGGCGGAACTGGCTCATATTCTCATATTCGTTGGCATCCACTTCACCCAGACGAGCGACCAGCGGAATCGAGAACGCCAACGTCTTACCGGAGCCGGTACGACCGCGGCCAAGAATGTCTCGCCCAGCCAACGAATCGGGAAGCGTGTCGGCCTGAATCGGAAAAGCGGTTTTCTTGTCATCAGCCGCAAGCACGCGGACCAGCGGACCAGGAACGCCGAGTTCAGCGAATGTCAGCGGGCGTTCCTCTTCCTCGCCCATCGCTTCGGAAGCGGCTGCGAGGGTATCTTCATCAAAAACGGTATCGGGCACAATGGCCTTTCATGTCAAATATTACGCACGTTGCGCAAACCTAATAACTGTAGCCTATGCCCGATACTTTTTCTTACGTTCCTTCAATCCTTCATATCCGTTATATTCACGCCGGATTGCGGTTGATTTCGATATCGGTGACGGTCAGATTCGCTTCGTTGACCAGATTGAACAAAATCACTTCGGCCAGTTGGTTGGCACGCATGAAGGTATGCTGCTTTTCTTCTGAAACGTAGTCATGGCTGTCACGGTAGAACGGGGTGTCGATGCCACCTGGATAGACACCCACGATTTTCACACTGGTCCCCTTGTATGCGGCCTGCAAACTCTTGGTGTAGCCCTTCTCACCCCACTTGGTGGCGCAGTACACGGATTCGTTGGGGTTGCCGCGCGTTGCCGCAGTAGACATAACGTTGGCGATTTTGAGATCCCGCTCACCGTCTGCTTTCAGCGTTTCCACACTCCACAACACCATGCCTTTCAGCCCCTTCAGACACTTGTCCACATCGGCCGCCTCGTATGCGGTCGGGACTTTGAACGAAGGCTGCCCGGCATTGTTGATCAGCAAATCGATATGACCGATTTTCGAGATTGCGGCAACAGAGTTCTTCACGAACGATTCGTCGGAAATATCGCCCACAAAAGCTCTGTATTCGTCGGCAGCAAAAGCCTTTGACAACTCCGCCTGACGTGCGCCATTGAAATCAATACCAGCAACGAACCATCCTTTGGCGATCAGCTGTCGAGTCAGCTCATATCCCAATCCAAGCGCGGAACCGGTGACGATAGCGATCTTCTTTCCTGCTGCAGTGCTCATCATGCCTCCCTTGCCGCATGCACATTCACTTACACGCACCATCATAAAACCTGCTCAACGCAACACATTGATCGATTGACGAAATATGTTGGAACGTTTGTATGGAAACACGTACAAAAAGAACCCGCCGGCCATAAGACCGACGGGTCCGATACGGCTGATTGCCGTCCGTCACAGAACGTCCGGATCGTCCTTGGCAATGGTGCCGGTAGCCTTGCCGATGGCCTTCAGGCCGTGGTAGGCGACGAGGACCACGATGGTGCCGATGGCGATGCCGTTGAAGGAAATGCCATTGAAAGCGAACGCGAACTGGCCGATGGCGATGATCATGGTGATTGCGGCAACCATGATGTTCAGCGGCTTGTCGAAGTTGACCTTGTTCTCAACCCAAATACGGATGCCGACCATGCCGATCATGCCGTACAGCAGGGTGGTCACGCCACCGAGCACGCCAGCAGGAATGGTGTTGATGATGGCACCGAACTTCGGGCACAGGCTCAGAATCAGCGCGAACGCGGCGGCGCACCAGTATGCGGCGGTCGAGTAGACCTTGGTGGCTGCCATCACACCGATGTTCTCACCGTACGTGGTGGTGCCGGAACCGCCGCCGAAACCGGCGATGGTAGTACCAAGACCGTCGGCGAACAGGGCGGTGCCGATCTGGTCGTCATAATCGCGGCCGGTCATCTGGGACACGGACTTGACGTGGCCGACGTTTTCGGCGATGAGCACGAGCACGACTGGGATGAACATCGGCAGGATGGTGAAGTCGACCTGCGGCAGACGGAATTCCGGCAGGCCGATCCATGCGGCCTTGCCGATGGCGGAGAAGTCGACCTGGCCACGGAAGCAGGCGTACGCATAGCCGATGATCACGCCGATGAGGATGTTGAGTCGGCCGAGCAGACCCCTGAACAACACGGCGACGAGCAGCACGGCCACGAGGGTGACGATGGCGGTGTCGGGAGCGACCTTGAAGTTGTTCCACACGCTCGGAGCCAGATTGAAGCCGATGATGGCCACAATGGCACCGTTGACAACCGGCGGCATGATGATGTCGATCCACTTGGCACCCGCGTAATGGACGAGCACGCCGATCAGGGCCAGCAGGATACCGGTGACCATGATGCCGAAGGACGCGACAGCGAGGCCCTTGTGGGCGCTGGCCACGGCGGTGATCGGGGCGATGAAACCGAAGGACGAACCCAAGTAGCTCGGCAGCACGTTCTTGTTGATCAGCAGGAACAGTGCGGTCGACATGGCCGTAAAGAACAAGGTGGTGGACGGGTCGAAACCAGTCAGAATCGGCACCAGGAACGTGGCACCGAACATGGCGATGACATGCTGTGCGCCGATTTCGGCGGTGCGCGGCCAAGTCAGGCGCTCGTCAGGCTCAACGACTTCGCCCGGCTTCAGCGTCTTGCCGTCACCGTGGACCTGCCACGTGAACAGATTGGACATGCGATTGTCTCCTTAACTCTCTTGCGCGGCAAGCAAAAACGCGCCGCGTGTCACAGCCATTGTAGTGGGGCGTGGACACGGGCGCGTTTCGTACGCAAGATGGGGGCATCAATCGTCGATATCGGCCAATCCGATCATGCAGTCAACAGACCGACACACATCACAGGTGACGGTCAACCGCATGAACAACGTCCACCAAATCGCCATTCGACAGCACTGGACGCTTGAATTCACGCCAATCTTCGACCTTCACCACCCAACGACCTTCCGCACCGTCGAACACCGGACGGGCGGTCTGTTCCCAACGGAAACGCTTGTGAGTACGCCCGGTGGCCGGATCGCGACGCGAATAATGGAAGCACGTACAATTAGTGATCTTCCATTCGTCGGACGCCGCACGGTGCATGAATTCCTCGTCGGACAAGTCCTCCAAAGTGAGCATAAGCGCCAGCATGAGGTCGCCGTGACTGACCATCACCACGGATTCCGCGTCCGACTTGCGGTTCAGGGACGTGAGCAGATTATGCACACGGTTTTCGGCCACATCGGCGATCGATTCGCCCGCCGGCGGACGCCAATACAGCGGATCAGTGTTCTTGAACATCCAGTTGCGCGCGTAATTGGTTTTGAAATCATCTTTCGTGATGGTATTGATCTCACCCCAGGAGCGTTCGCGCAGCACGCGTGTCTCCTCCCATTTCGCCTTAGGCAGGGCCATCGTGGCAGCCGTCTCACGCGTGCGCACGTACGGCGAGACGAGGTAACGGTCGAACAACGGCTGCTGTGAGACCAGCCAGCGGCCGATGCAGTCCGCCTGCTTGCGGCCGGTGGCCGTAAGCCTCCACGAACGGTCGGGCACGGTGACGTTATCCTGCGTATACAGCGAGTTGTCACCCTGTTCACCGGCACTGATAATCACGTTTGCTTCGGATTCGCCATGTCGAATCACATACAAATCAAGGGGCATTCCCATATTCGCTTATTCCTTTGCTTTCATCCACATCCTGCGCGCGTTTCTCGTTCTGCCGTTCATTCGGCCGGCGCGCATCATCATTGAATGCTTCCACCGTAGTCGATTTGAACGTATGCCACACGCGAAACCACGTCGATTTCACGATTGGCACACCCGAAGTTCGCGATGTCGTTACGTCCGGTTCACCGCATCGCCCGCGACACGCCGAGGCGCTACTACTCCGGCCAGATGCCGTTCTGCGAATACTTGGCGCGGTACTCCCCCGGTGTCATGCCGCTATGTTTTTTGAACACTTTCGAAAAGTGGCTTTGCGACCGGTATGCGAGGATCTGTGCGATCTCATTGAAGCTGTATTCCGAATATTTCAGCATGTTTTCGGCGGCTTCCATACGTTTGTCGGTAATGTATTGCGACAATGACGTTCCCGTTTCGCGTGCGAACAGTTCCGACAGATACGTGGGATTCAAATGCACGTGCTGTGCCAGAATCGCGACAGTGATTTTCTCATGCAGATGGTAGTGGATGTAGTCCATGCATTCGTTAACGGCTTTGGAATGGGTGTCGGTTTTCTGCATGTCGGCCATGGCCCAAGTGAAGAAGGTCATCATGTCGGTGTGCAGTCGGCGCACGTCTTCCGGAGTCTTGCAATTGTCAAGATCTTGAATGTACAGATCGGAGGCGTTGTATGCGTCTTCCTCGTCCATGCCACCTTCAATGGCGAAACGCGTGGCCAAGGTAATGGTGGTGACGAAACGGTATTTCGCGTTTTTCAGAGGATCGTCCGACAGATGGCCGTATAGTCCAGAATCCCACAGTTTCGCGCTTTCCGAAATGGCATTGATGTCGCCGGAGCGCATCATGTCATACTGCTTCATTTCCTCAACGTAGCGATGGTGGCGTACCCGATCCTCACGCGAAAGAAAGTCCAGATACCCCAGTTTCGCCTCATCGACAATCGCCATTGCTCCCCTGCCGTTTTGTAACTACCTTCTTTCAAGGATATCTCCATTGCTCACAAAACCGATCTGTTTTGCTTAGAAGTAGGTGCTCCAGCCGAGCTTGACGGCGAGGATGATGCCGGTGAGCACAGCGGCGGCGCGCATGATGTTCTCCGGAATATGGCGGGTGACGGGTGGTGCGATCGCACTGCCGATGATACATCCGATGCACATCATAATGGCGAACGGCCAATCGACGGAACCACGGATAATGAACATGATTGCGGCGGAAATGTTCGCGCCGAAACCGACCACCGTTTTCAACGCATTAATCTGATGGAACGGACCGATCTTACCCAAATCGAGAATCGCCAAGGCAAGCGTGCCCGCGGCCGCGCCGAAATAGCCGGAATAGACGCCGACGAAACTCACGCCGACCCACAGCCACCACGGATCGTTGCGCAACGTGCCACTTGCGGTTTTGCTGGCGATCCGCGCGGCTCGTTCGCCTTGATGCGATTGCGGCAGCGCCTGCGCCACGGCGTCGCGCGCGGCCGCCTTCTTCCGTGGATTGAGTGCGATGATGATCGCGCTGAACAGGATCAGCGGCGGCACCGCGCATTCGAACACTTCTGCCGGCAGTTCCAGCAGCAACAGTCCGCCGATAATGCCGCCAACCAATCCGATGCAGGCGTAGACGGCCACGCGCACGCCTTGGCCTCTAAGCTCCCTGCGGGCGGAAAGCAGTCCGCCGATGCCCGTACCGCACACGCCCACCGTGTTCGTGGTGTTGGACAGCACAGGCGGAATGCCGAACGCCAGCAACGCCGGATAGGATATCAGCGAGGATGCGCCGACCGCGTATCCAACGAATCCCGCCCCGATGCCGGCTGCGAGCACCAGCAGCAATGTGGTGATGGACACTCCCGCGATCATGACCGTTTCTCCCGATTTCCCGACTGATATGACAACGGGAGCCAAGCGTAATGGCTTGACTCCCGAAAATATCGGTTTTGTTCAGAACGTGGCTGACTGCCGCGTTTGAACTATCGTTGTTCAGTGATTGCGCTTGGCGATCAGCGACTCGGTCCAGTAGGCGGCGAGCGGGATCAGCGCCCACTGCAAAGCAAGACCGGGCAGTCCAGCGGCCAAGTCACTCGTCCAAGTGGCGGCGATGCTGTTGCCGGAACCGAATGCGAACATCGCCACTGCAGTGGCTACGGTCAGTACGACACGACCGGCAAGTTGGGCGATAACCACCTTTACTAGGCTTGGCAGCTTGATCTCACGCAGCAGACCTGCAACCAAACCGTACGCGCACAATTCAATCATCATGAACGGCAGAACAGCCAGCATCGGCATGCCGGAAAGCAGGAAGCTCGCCAGTGGAGCAGCTGCGCCTGTAATCGCACCAACCGCTGGACCTGCGATCAAACCGACGAAAATAATCGGCAAGTGCATAGGCAGAAAGGCAACGCCCAACGCAGTTCCTCGTCCGGAAACCGCTCCGATCACATGGAACAACTGCGGCAACGCCACTGCGGCGACAATGGCAAGCACGGTTGCGGCGGCTTTGACGCTCACGCTCAAGCGTGGCAGATCAGTGCGACGCAAGGAAACTGCTGTAGTGGAAGTCATGTTCATTCTCCTTTTTAAAAGCTTTCTTTTCACAAGCTTTCGTTCATTATGAAAAATTCGTTATGTATGATTCGTTATTCGTTTGATTTGGCAGTATCTACAACCATGTTGGCAATTGCGCGTGTTCCAGTTTGCTCGAAATACCGATTCTCCAAAGGAATCCACTCGTCGATGAATCGCTGCAGCATACGCGGATTACGTGCCTCGAGTCTGCGTAACTGCTCATTGGAATCAATCATCAGGCAGATCATCAAATCGTAGTATTCACGCAATGCGGGATGCATGCTATAACTGCCTTCGACAATCGTCAAACGAGCAGGTTCGACACTATGCGAAGCCGCAAAATCGCCGGTATGGCAATCCCAAGGACGATACTGCACGATATTTCCGGCAACGAGCGGAGCCAGCACCTCTTCTTCGAATCGTTCCCGATCGACATTGCCTCCCGGTTCGGCGAACCGTTCCGGAGTGCGTTGTTCCGGGCGCAGGAAAAAATCGTCCATATGCAGCACATTGCCGTCGAAACGACGCTGCAGCAAAGCCGCCAACGTGGTTTTGCCCGACGCGCATGGCCCGTCGATCGCCACAAACACATGCTCGCGTTCCGTAAACACACGTTCGATGCGTTCGATCACGGCCCGCGCGTCTTGAACCGCCTGCGCCTCCTCCACGTTTTCCATGGATTCCTTAGATTCCTTGGATTCCATCATCGCCGACTCCGTGCACACTACTCGAGCACGGTCAAACGGTATGCACGCGAACCAAGCCCAAGCTCTTCGGCGTATTCGAGCGTGTGCTCGCCATGCCTGGTGGCGATACGCTCGGTCACGGACGCGCCGTCCGGCGCCACATGAATCAGATCGACACACGCTTGGTCAAGCGCCACAGGGTCGAGCGACGAGAGCACGCCAATATCATGCATGTCCGGCTCGGACGGCGTGGCGAAGCAGTCGCAATCCACCGACAAACGGTTCATGACGTTCAAATACATCATCTTGCCGTTCATGTGGCTGATCACAGCCTCATCCGCTTCGGCCATCGACTCGAGAAAGTCATCCTGCTCAGCTTCGACCCACTTGTCTTTAGCCACGCCTGCGGAATGAATCCAACGTTTGCCGTTCGACGATGCGATGCCGATGGACACGTTCTTCAACGCGCCTCCGAAACCGCCCATTGGATGCCCTTTGAAATGCGAAAGCACGAAGATGGAATCATAGTCGTCGATATGCCTGCCGACGATGTCATAGGCGATATGGCGGTGCTTGGCTACCGGAATCTCGATCTCGCCGCCCATGTCCATGATCTGGATCGGAGCGATGTCGTCGTATCCACGTTCCTTGAACACGGCAAGGCTTTTTTCGGGAGTCTCTCGATTGCCGTCGTATGCCGTTGCGCATTCCACCAATGTTCCGCCGATCTCCTGTACCAAATCCCTGACCAGCGCGGGATTCAGATTATTGGATTTTTCGGATTCTCCGGAATGGATTTTGATGGCGACCTTACCTTCCGGCCTAGCTCCCAACGCATGATATGCGGCAATCAAGCTTTCCGGCGTGATCACAGGAGTGAAAAACACTTCGGGAGCTGACGCATCTTCCGTACGATGTTCCAATTCCTGCGCTTTCGCAATATCGAAATCAGTCATAATCTTCCTCGATTCTGCTCGCCTCAGCATAACCGATTACAGACTATCAATCTCAAGTCCGGTTGAACCAAACCGACACTCCCACCGCCCCAGCCATTCCACCGCACCAGCACAAGACCATGTCCACGTCTTAGCCCGAACTCATCGCGTTTACATAATGACTGCTACGCTTGCCGAGTTCTTACGATTCGTCAAAAGAATGTCGAAGGCGTTGACGTACCGCGCGATAATCATCAAAGAAAGGAACATCATGGCGGAACTTGTTACGATGGCGCTGTTCTGTGCGGCTTTGATTGCCTGCATCATAACCAACATATCCATCGTTCCCGCACTGCTGGCCGGCGTGGTCATGTTCCTCATCCATGGCAAAATCACCGGTCACAAATTCGCGACCATGCTTTCCAAAGGGTTCGCCACCATGCGTGCCGCAAGCATTGTGGTGGTGACGTTCGTGCTGATTGGCCTGCTGACCACGCTATGGCGCGCCGCCGGCACCGTGCCGTTCATTGTGGCGAACACTTCCAGCCTGGTGCGCCCGCATGTGGTGATTCTGCTCGCCTTCCTGCTCAACTGCCTCATGTCACTGCTGACCGGATCATCGTTCGCTTCGGCCGCGACGATGGGTGTGATCACGATGACGTTGGGCACTTCCATGCAGGTTCCACCGGTGTTCCTCGGTGGAGCGATACTGTCCGGCATCTATTTCGGCGACCGCTGCTCCCCCGTATCCACCAGCGCCCAATTGGTCAAAACGCTGACGCGCACGAACATTTTCGACAATATCCAACTGATGTTGAAAACCGCCGCGGTACCGTTCGTGCTGACGTGCGCAGTGTATGCGGCATTGGCGCTGTGCACGCATCCTTCCAACGGCTCCATTGACATTGCCGGACTGTTTTCCAACGCGTTCGATCTTGATTGGGTCACCGTCCTGCCCGCAGTGGTGTTGGTCGCGCTGGCGATCGCCAGGGTTGACGTGCGCATCACCATGACCGCCAGCATACTGACTGCATTGCCGATTTGCGTTGCAGTGCAACATATGGATTGGACCGCGATTGGCCACGCACTGGTATTCGGATTCCACTGTGCTGACGCGCGCGTCGCACCGCTGATCGATGGTGGCGGAATCGTTTCAATGGTCAAAGTGATGCTGATCGTATGCATTTCATCGTCATATTCCGGCATTTTCCAAGAGACGGAACTGCTGGATGGCGCGCATCGGATGGTCGCATCACTTGCCCGGCATATCAGCGTATTCGGCGCCACGCTGGTAACGTCTCTCGTGGCGAGTGCCGTCGCCTGCAATCAAACATTGTCGATCATGCTGACAAATCAGCTATGCGACCATCTGGAGTCCGACGAGCATCGCAAGGCCATCAATCTGGAGGATACCGCCGTGGTGGTGGCTCCGCTGATTCCATGGTCCATCGCCGGAGCGGTGCCGCTCGCTTCGGTGGGAGCGCCCACGTCCAGTCTGACATTGGCAGTGTTCCTGTACCTGCTGCCGATCGCGCATTGGATTTCAGTATCGTTGGCACGGCGCTGAAGTCATCGCTTTCCGCACCATACCGATGTCCGAACCGGCTGGAACACTTGAGACACGTGATTGGTTTTTGCAAAACATGGTGGGCTCGCATAGCTACCAAGGAAATGGTTTTCGTCGGCATCGTCACTTTGGCCGCCTCACTAGTGGCTTCGTGGCTTAAACAGTTTCCGGGATTCAGTCTGTTCGGCGCGCTGATCATCGCAATGCTCATCGGCATGGCGGCCCAGTTTCCGATTCGCAAATGGTATTCCAGCCGTTCCGTGGAACACAGGTCCGGCGTGAAGGACGCAGCAGGACTTATTTCCAATAAACTGTTGCGTCTGGGAATCATTCTGCTCGGATTCAAGCTCAATCTGACCGTATTGTTCACCCAAGGCATCAAGTGTCTGCCCATCGCGGCCGTGGTCGTGACACTCACCATCGTGGTGTGCTACGCCATCGCCCGCAAATTTGGCGTCAACCCGCAACTCGCCATTCTGGTGGCGGGCGGCACCGGCATTTGCGGTGCGGCCGCCGTCATGGGATTGTCTGGCTCCATCAAAGTACCGCCGGAAAAAGAGGATGAAAAAGCCGACAACGAAGTGATGGCCGTGGCCATCGTCGCCATCATGGGCACCATCTTCGCGTTACTGGAAATCGCCCTTGGACCATTGACCGGTTTGAGTAAGACACAGCTGGGCATTACCGCCGGAGCTTCCTTGCACGAAATCGCTCATGCCGTGGCGGCCGGCGACGCGTTCGGCGCGGTGGACATCGCAACCATCATGAAACTGTCGCGAGTGCTGATGCTGGTGTTCGCAGCCATCGTCATCGCCGTTTGGTGGGATAAAAACCATTCCGAAATGCCAGCGGACGGTAAACGCAAAGTGTCGCTCCCATGGTTCATGCTCGGTTTCATCGGCGCTTCCATCATCGGCACGTTCGTGCCGTTCATCGGTGCCATCGCACCGAATCTGGTCGATTTCGCGTACATCGTGCTCGGCATGGCCATGGCCGCGCTTGGCATCAACGTGAATTTCAGCGCCATCGCCAAAAAGGGACAGAAGGCGTTCCTCGCCAGTTTCATCACGTCTGTGCTGCTTATGTGCTTTGCGGCCGGAGTCTCAGCGCTGTTCTTCTAATCGGTCTTGCGAACCCGATCGTCTAGGATATGGACGGGCGACCGGGTTCGCAAACGCGATGTTTCCCGACGCCCACACCCCGATTTCGCCATTCGTACCCCCTCTTACGCTTCCATCCGTCATGGCGTCATATTCTCTGATGTCATAATCGTCGACGTTTTTCCGGGAAACTTTAGACGCGCGTATGGAAGCAACACGAGGGAGAATCGTCATTGCGCTTTGGACGCCTGTCTGTCCACCCAATTCTCGGCCACATCGATGGCCTCATCGAGCGTGACTTTGGCTGCCTTGTAGTACTTGGAATCCTTGATATTGCTGTTTTCAATGAGTTTTTGACCGGAATCCACAGCTTTGGACAATGCGGACAGCAGTTTACGGCCAGTCAATGTCAGTGTTTCGTCCTTGCCAAGCTTGTTGACCAATTTGTCCGCCTTGTCGAGCGACTGCTGCAGTTCCTTCTTCGATTCATCCAACGATTCCGTGGCGGAAGAACCGTTCGAAGGAACGTCGAGCAATTGCCCCGATGACGTATTGGACTGAGTATTGGAGGATGGTCCGTTCGTTGTCGTGCCATCCGAATCGTTCCGCGAATCCTGCAGCGCATTCGTGCCGTTCTTCTCCCGGATGTCCTTCAGGCTGTTATTCAGGGAGTCCGTGGCGCTGTCTAGTGTTTTGGCGATGAGATTGAGCTGCGTGATGGTGGCGTCCGCCTTACAGCCTTCCGTATCGACCGTGTTCTCTGCGCTGGTGGCGGCGTCCGCGAACGCGTCGATGATGTCGTTCACGCCGAGCGCACCACGGATCAATTTCTGCAGCTCGCTACCGTTTTCGGATGTGTCGAGCACGGCCTTACGGGCCGAGCTGAATTCCGCAAGCGATTGCCGGCATGTGTCCAACGCCTCCTGCCGTTTGTTGTGGTAGACGTACACTCCTGCGCCGCATGCCACAGTGAGCGCCACGACCACGGAAAGGACAATCGGCCAGGTTTTGCGGGGATTGGAAGGCTGTTCAACGGCCTGATACTGATAATCCATATGCGTCCACCCCTTGCGAATCGACGGATGTCATCGTTCTTCGTCTTGTTAACCTCACCTATTTTACGAGTCCGAAGATGGGAAAAACCTGAATGGACATCCCACGCACGCCGACGCGCGTATGCGTGCACGACTCCAGCAACGAGCCGTATCCGCCGTTAGATGGCAGGCTTCGGTATCGTGACGCCATGCGTTAGCGTCACCATGCAACGATAGGAACACACTATTCAATAATGCATCATGAAGGCGTGACGTTGCCCTTGCGCAGGTGCCGTAAGACTCCGCGGACAAAGCAATGAGGCTTCCCCCGCGAGAAGGGAAGCCTCATATTTCATTCATTCTATTCAGCGATGATGACACCGAATCACCGATCATCCTTTGGGAACAGCGCGTCGAAGGCATGTTCCATCACGGACTTACGGCGGATCACACCGACGAG